>SKEV01000495.1_pt1 | contig 17839 bp, 16 predicted proteins | sample 4819531 | NCBI WGS metagenome assembly SKEV01 (sample SAMN11008800, study PRJNA524170) | human gut metagenome | biome: Human fecal sample; material: Feces; isolation source: fecal sample from pouch patient p9, p28 | host: Homo sapiens | place: Israel: Tel-Aviv | collected 2016-08-01 | reverse complement strand
GGGTACACGATATCGATGAGGCCGATCGTCTTGTGACTCGACTCGCCGTCGAACATCCAGGTGCCGTGGTGCTGCTTAAAGGTTCCCACGCTTCCGGCTTGAGTGCTCTGGCTGAACGTTGGCAGGCCCTGGCCGCACAATAGAATAAAAGTATTTAGCAAGATTTGAATAATCGAATAATCGACGTTATCTGAAGAATGTCTGACTGAAACGGAGAACATCAGGTGATTTCGCGCATCATCGGAATTGTGGTGTCGCTGGGTGTGACGATTGTGGGAACCCCGCTGCTGATTCGTTTGGTACACAAGCTTAATTACGGGCAGTACATACGCCAAGATGGTCCGAAGTCCCATCTGGTCAAGCGTGGCACGCCTACGTTGGGTGGCGTGGTCATCAATCTGGCGGTTGTGTTGGGCTGGGGCTCGTCGGCGTTATATCGCTTCGTCACTAGGGGAGAGGTACCGTCATGGTCGGCACTGCTGGTGCTGTTCGCCATGCTGTCGATGGGTATGCTGGGATTCATCGACGATTTCGCAAAGGTTCGCAAAAAGCAGAGTGAAGGTCTGACAGTCAAAGGTAAATTCATCGGCCAGTTCATTCTTGCCACCATCTATGCGGTGCTGGCGTTGATTCTGCCGACGAAATCCGGTTTCCCCAGCGCGCAGGCCGGCATGAGCTTCATTGAAAAGCCGTTTTTCAGTTTCGAGTTCGCAGGCAAAGCCGTGGCCATCGTGCTGTTCGTGATTTGGGTGAACTTCCTGATGACCGCATGGACCAATGCCATCAACCTGACCGATGGTCTTGACGGATTGGCCGCTGGTTCTTCGATGGTTGCATTCATGGGATATGCGGTGATTGCTTTTTGGGAGTTCTACCATCTCAAGGGCTCGGGGCATGAAGGCTTCGCCTACGCGGTGTCTGATCCCCTTGACTTGACCATCATCGCGGCCTGTACGGTGATGGCATGCTTCGGATTCCTGTGGTACAACTCCAATCCGGCATCCATTTTCATGGGAGATACCGGTTCTCTGGCGCTTGGCGGCCTGTTCGCGGCCATGTCCATCGCCACGCATACGGAATTTCTGGCGATTATCCTTGGTGGCCTGTTTGTGATTGAAACCATGAGTGACGTTATTCAGGTTGGCTATTTCAAGATGACACGCAAGCGTGTGTTCAAGATGGCTCCGATCCATCATCACTTCGAATTGAAGGGGTGGCCGGAAGTCAAGGTTGTGATTCGCTTCTGGATGATTGAATTGCTGTTTGTGTTAGTCGCGTTGGTGATTTTCTACGGCGATTGGGTTGCCCGTTCCGGTCTGTGACGGCTGTTGCATTCCGTTGATATGCCGAACGGCTGCAACACGACTGTGACATGTAAGGAATATCAAGGCATATGAGGTTTCGACAATCGAAGGATGATGGATATGGATATGAGCGGTAAGACCGTGATTGTGGCGGGTCTTGGAGTTTCTGGACAAAGCATGATGGAAGTGTTGGGTTCCCGCGCCGAAAAAGTGCTTGGCGTGGATGAAAAGAAGCCCGATGCTGATTTGCACTCCTTTGATCGCATCGACTGGGATCATGTTGATTTGGTTATGACTTCGCCGGTGTTCAATCCGAGGACTCCGTTTATTCTTGAGGCGCAACGTCGTGGCATTCCTGTGATGAGTGAGGTTGAGCTTGCTTGGCAGCTGCGAGTGAATTGCGATTCTACCGGCGAACCAGCGCAATGGATCGGCATCACCGGCACCAACGGCAAAACCTCCACTACGGAAATGACTTCGGAAATGCTGACGGCTTGCGGTCTGACGGCACCGGCTGTCGGCAACATCGGCAAGGCGGTGTCCCATGCCGTAGTCGATCCGGCAAATGATGTGCTATGCGTTGAGCTGAGTTCCTTCCAGTTGCATTTCACCGATTCGCTGGCTTTGGATTGCGCTGCGATCACCAATATCGCGGATGATCATCTTGACTGGCATGGCGGCATTGATAATTATGCGGCGGATAAGGCAAAGGTTTTCCACCGCGTCAAGAAGGCTTTGGTATACAACGCTGATGACGAGCGTGTGACTAGGCTGGCGTTCGCCGCCGAGACGGCGGAAGGCTGCCGCAAGGTCGGATTCACTTTGTCTGAGCCGCAAGATGGTCAGATCGGTGTGAAGGACGGCTGGATCGTCGATATGTCCGGCATCGCAGGTGGCAAGCCCGGAACGCCGGAGCAGGTTGCCAAGGTGTCTGAGTTCACGCATCTGACTGAGCCTGATGGCACGGTGTACCCGCATTTGCTTGCCGACGCGTTGACCGCATTGGCGCTGGTGCTGGGGCTTGGCGCAGACAAAGAGAAAGCCATCGCATCTCTGAAACAATTCACGCCAGGCGGGCACCGCATTCAGACCGTCGCCACCGCCACCACGCGAGATGGGGGCAGCATCCGTTTCGTGGATGATTCCAAAGCGACCAATGCACATGCGGCCAAGGCATCGCTCAACAGTTTTGCAGACAAATCCGTGGTATGGATCGCTGGAGGATTGGCCAAGGGCAGCCGTTTCGAACAGTTGGTGGCAGAACAGGCGCACACCATCAAAGCCGCGGTCATCATCGGCAAAGATCAGCGGCCTATCTTGGACGCGTTTGCTACGAGCGCTCCCGACATTCCGTTGACCATCATCGATCCGGCAAATAATGATGTCATTATGGAACGGGCTGTCGATGCTGCGGGTGAATATGCCCAATCCGGCGATGTGGTGCTGATGGCACCTGCCTGCGCATCCATGGATCAGTTCAAGTCGTATGCCGATCGTGGAAACCAGTTTGCGCAGCAGGCTCAGCGTTGGGTGAATGAGTATGGAGAAGCCTAGAACCAAGCAGAGTGACGGTACCCGTCAGAAGAGGCAGACTGCTACTGAAGAACGGGTCGACGATTTTCGTGGTTATGTCGGTCTGCGGAGTCTGCTTAATCCGATTTGGTGTTTTCACGGGTTTAGGGTCTCTGTGATTATCCTCACCATCTTCGGTGTGATCATGGTGTTTTCCAGCTCTTCGGTGAATATGATCGCCAATGGCCAATCTCCGTGGTCGCAAGCGATTAAGCAGGGTGGATTCTGCGTTCTCGGACTTATTGTGGGTGTGGCCTGCATGATGGTTCCGGCGGAGCTTATCAGAAAAGTCAGTTTCGCTTTTCTGTTCGTCGCCCTATGCTTGCAATCGTTGACGTTTACTCCGTTAGGTATTGATGTTCAGGGCAATAAAGGTTGGATCGGCGTTTTTGGATTTACCTTCCAGCCGGCGGAGGTCGTCAAGCTTGCGCTATGCGTATGGCTGCCTCGGGAGCTGATTGACGCGCAGAAGCAGATAAAAAAGGTGGAGCCATTCAAGGCATATCGCAAGTTGATTGTGTGGCTTGGTCTTGCATTGCTGTTGGTTGTGGGTGGCAAGGATCTTGGTACGGCCATGATTCTCCTTGCGATTGCGGGAAGCGCGTTGTTACTAGGAAATTTTCCTGGCAAATGGCTGGCTATTGTGGCATGTGGCGGTGTGGCTTTGGTTGGCGGTCTTGTTATCAGTAGTCCGAATCGACTTAGTCGCATCATGGCTACATATCAGACTTGTTCCACAGCCGATATGCAGGGTGTCTGCTATCAGGCGGTGCATGGCAAATACGCCATGGCTTCCGGAGGCTTGCTGGGTGTTGGGATCGGCAATTCCGGAGAAAAATGGGGATATCTTCCGGAAGCGCACAACGACTTCATTTTCGCCATCATTGGTGAGGAAACGGGTTTCGTTGGCGCTTCGTTGGTGATTCTGCTGTTCCTTGTGCTTGGATGGTGCATGCTGGTGGTGGCCATCCAGGCACATGACAGATATATCACTTTGGTGCTGGTCAATATTACCGTGTGGATCGTCGGACAGGCGTTTGTGAATATTGGTGTCGTGGTGGGGCTGTTCCCTGTGATGGGTGTGCCTTTGCCTTTCGTGTCGGCCGGTGGTTCGTCGTTGATTCTGTGTTTGGGTGCCGCAGGCGTGACCGTCAGCATGATGAAACAGCAGCCGCAGATTCAAGCGGAGATTCAGCGGGCCTGAAAAGCTACTGTTGCCTGCGGGGTGCTGTCGCATGCGGCGGCACCCAAACGTAGATGAAATGTGAGTATCCTTGCGAGCATCGGTATGGCGCATGGTGTGCCGGGACGCCGTGGACTAAGCTCGTACATTATGAGCAATCAGAAGCATATCGTTCTAGCCGGCGGTGGCACGGCAGGTCATGTCAATCCTCTGCTCGCCGTGGCACATGTGATTCGCGAGCTTGAACCGGACGCCGATATCGCGGTGGTGGGCACCGCAGTCGGTTTGGAACACGAGTTGGTTCCGCAAGCGGGCTTCGAGCTGGAAACCATTGAGAAGGTGCCCTTCCCCCGTAGGCCCAATATGGCGGCATTGAAGTTTCCCGCGCAGTGGAAGGCTGAAACGGCCAAGGTCCGGGACATCCTCACCCGTCACGAGGCGCAGGTAGTCGTCGGATTCGGTGGATACACGTCGGCTCCCGTGTATGCGGCTGCGCACAAGATGGGCATTCCGATTGCGATGCATGAGCAGAACGCTCGTGCTGGCATGGCCAACAAGCTGGGCGCACGCTGGGCGTCCATGATCGGCACCGCGTACGCGCAAACCGGTTTGAAACCACGCAAGGGTGTTGAAGCCGAACGTGTAGGATTGCCGTTGCGTGCTGAAATCGCGGCAATAGCCGAAGGTATGGAACATGACCGTGCCGTCACAAGGCAAACGGCTGCAGCACAGTTGGGAGTCGATCCGAACCGTCCTCTGGTGGTGGTGACCGGAGGATCGTTGGGTGCTGTGAACGTGAACCGTGCGGTGGCGGCTTCCGCCAAGGAATTGCTGGAACATGCGCAGGTGATTCACCTGACGGGAAAAGGCAAAGACGATGAGGTACGTTCGTTGGTGTCGGTGAGTGCTGGAGAGCAGGTGCTTGGTGAACTTGGGCCAGAACATGTCAACGACGGTGATTATCGAGTCGCGCCTTACCTGGAACGTATAGATCTTGCGTTCGCTTGCGCTGATCTGATTATCTGCCGTTCCGGAGCGGGCACCGTTTCGGAATTGACTGCTTTGGGACTTCCTGCGATTTATGTTCCATTACCGATCGGCAACGGCGAGCAGCGTTTCAACGCTCAGCCGGTTGTCGATGCGGAAGGTGGCCTGATGGTGGCGGACGCTGACTTTACTGCCGAATGGGTCAAACGTCATGTGCCGAATCTGCTAGCCGATTCGGATGCGCTTGCCAGATATGGCGATAACGCTTGGAAATACGGTATTAGAGATGCCGCCGAAGTCATGGCCAGGCGTGTGCTTGCCATGATTGACGAAAGGTAAGCCGTGGCGACGGCAGATGCGTCCGTCGCATTTGACGTCGCGTTCCGAATCTCACCCATGATTGGCTAAATACGAGACCATGGGTGAGACCATAATGGAACAAGCTAAACATAATATGCAAGAGGAGCAGTCGTGACTGACAACCAGCGTGAAGCCGGTACCATTATTCTTGATCCAACCCATGTGTCATTCAGCCAGCAGGAAGGCGTGAACGATCTGGGAGCCACCCATTTCATCGGCATCGGAGGCGCAGGTATGAGCGTACTTGCCGAGATGCTGCACGAGCAGGGCGTTGAGGTGGATGGCTCGGATCGTGAGCCCAGCGCCAAAACCGATCGTTTGCAGGGGCTTGGTATTGCCGTCGAATTCGGGCAGCGCGAGGAAAATGTCGAAGGCAAACAAACTATCGTTTTTTCCAGCGCCATCAAGCCTGACAATCCGGAAATCGTCGCAGCACATGCGGCGGGCGAACGCATCGTGCACCGCAGCGACATTCTTTCGTTACTGATGAACACAAAACGTGCGGTAACGGTTGCGGGAGCCCATGGCAAAACCACGACCAGTTCCATGCTCGCCCATATTCTTACCCATGCCGGTGAGGGAAATCTGGCGGATCCAAGCTATGCCATTGGCGGATCCATCCAAGGCAAGGACGGCATGATGCTTGACGGAGGCCATGCAGGCCAAGGCGATGTGCTTGTGGCGGAAGCCGACGAATCCGATGGAAGCTTTGCCAAATATCATCCGGAAATCGCGATTGTCACCAATTCCGAAGCTGATCATCTCGACCATTATGGAACGCAGGAAAACTATCGAGCGGCTTTCGTGGACCATGTTCAGCACGCCGTCAAATCGGTGGTGATGTGCGGTGATGACGAAGGGAATCTGGCTGTGTTGCGCGCTCTTGATGAGTCTGCGGCAGCACATACGGTCGTATATGCGACGCAGGATGCGGCTTCGTTGGGTGATCTGAACGGTGCGGCGTTCGTACATATCGAATCGGAAAGCGAAAGCGCGCAAAGCGGTGCCGAACATTTCATCTTGCATGTGCCTGCGGGACTGCTGTGCGAACAGGAACGTATGGTTTCCGTAACACTCGCCGTTCCAGGCATTCACAATGCGCGCAATGCTTCCGCGGCGATTATTGCGGCCGCATTGTTGGGTGTCGACATTGAGAAGGCCGCCGAAGCGGCCACGTCGTTCCTCGGCGCCGTCCGTCGCTTCCAAGTGCGTGGCACCGTCAGCCAGGTGACCGTCGTCGACGATTACGCGCATCATCCCACGGAGATTTCGGCTTTGCTGGATGCTGCCCGCCGTAAATATCCGCAGTCGGCGATTCGTGTGATTTTCCAGCCGCACTTGTTCTCCCGCACCAAGTTCTTCGCGGAAGCATTCGCGGAGGCGTTGGCCAAGGCGGATGATGTGATTGTCACTGGCATTTTCCCCGCACGTGAAAAGCAGGAGGATTATCCGACGGTCGGCCCGGACACCATTGTGGATGAGGCTCTTAAGCTCGATCACACGCCTGCCGAGGATTGGATCCGTGGGGTGGAAGACATGCACACCGCGGCGCAGATGATGGTGATGCGTGCCCATCATGGTGATGTCATCTTCACTGTTGGCGCGGGTGATATCACGCAGATGGACGAGGTGATATTGCACGCGCTTCAGGCTCATCGTTGGGATTGTGAGGGCTGATGGCTCGAAGGGTCGTCAGCTCCGGTACGGGTTCGGATGGTTCTGCAACGACGTCTGAAAAGCATGCGTCGCACGGCAGGACCATTCAAAGCCGTAATCATTCCGACTCCCCGGCTCAGTCTCAGCCGAAAGGTCGTTCCATTGCCGGAGGAACGGGACGTTCGTCGTCTTCCGTGAACCATGCGCAGTCGGAAGCCGAAATGGAGCATGGAGGCAAGAGTAAGACGAGTCGTTCCCGGTCGGGTGACTTCGTGGATGCGCGCAATCTTGCAGGTGAGGATTTCGTTGCGAAGACGTTGGAGGAAACCACTGGCACTTTGGGGGTGGCCACCCGTCCGAAAGTGGTTGATTTCAGCGCGCGTTTGAAAGAACGACGTAAGGCGAATACGCGTGTTGTGGCGATGCGGGCCTTCGTGTCGGCCGCGGTTGCGGCCGTCGTGGTGGCGTTGGCATGGTTGTTTTTCTTCTCATCGTTGTTTCGTCTTGAACCTGGCAATATTTCCGTTGTCGGGGCCAACGAATGGGTGAGCGAGTCGCAGGTATTGGATATTGCCGGTCAGCAGGCCGGTAAATCAATTCTGCTGGTATCCAATAACGATGTGGAGAAGAAAATCAAGGAGATACCGGGAGTCACTTCCGCGCAATCCAAGAAGCAACTTCCGAACTCCCTTGAAGTGACCATCAAAGCGCAAAAGCCGGCTGCGATGCTTAAAACAGGTGAAGACAGCATGACCGCGGTCGATAGCAAGGCTCGTATATTGAATTCCGTCAGCGGTGCCTCCGTGGATGGAATTCCCGTCATCGAAGTGAAGGATGTCGATACGAGTCTGAGTAACCGCTCCATTAAGGAGGCACTGAAGATTCTGAGCTCGTTGCCTGAGTCGATGCGTAACTCCATTACCAAGGTGACGGCTGAAACCCAGGATTCCATCACTACGGAAATCAATGGGGGAGACCGCGTGATCGTATGGGGTGACTCTTCCGATCTTAAGTTGAAGAAAGCTGTTGTCGACAAGATCATCAACGATCCAAATGTGATCGGAGACAAACACAACGTCGACGTGTCCGCGCCTCTACGACCGATCATCAAATAGTGGTGAAGACATGGCTGAAAATAGGAGAATCGCATACGCTGAGTAATCTGATTTGATATACGAAGAACCCCCGGTTGCCTTGTGCAGTGACCGGGGTTCTTCGCGAATAGGAGAAGGAAAAAGGAGAAGTTTTATTAGTGCGTGCCGTCAGGTGTCCGGATTGGCCTTCATTGCCGGAGCGACGGAAACCGCCGGATCGAGACGTGGAATCAGTGTGCACTGCGTGGCGTGGTACAGGTCGGACTTACCTGGCCAGACGGTGCCGATGACCTCGTTGTCCTTGTTCAGCTGGTGAAACCAGGAACCATTCTCGTAGTCGATTAGGTATTCATCGATGTACTTCCAGAAGATTGCATACCAGTCCTTGTACACCTGCTTGCCGGTGACGGTGGCCAGCGTAAGCGGAGGTGTTCAACGATACGGTCAGGACCGTCATCTACGTGGCCTCTCTGGCCGCATCCATCGTCGGTTTGGGTTTCATGATGTTCGGCGACGCGCAGGTGGGCGGTTTCATTTCCACCGCCGCCGGTGTCGTCGCGTCCGGTTTCGGTGTCGCCTACAACCTGCTGTGCAATGCATGACCGTGATTAATTTTCGGGCGCGAGACTCAACCTCACGCCCGAAACTCAACCTCGGTTGGAAGAAAATTCCCGCATTCGGGTGATTGTGGAAATTTTTGCACCTTGTTTTTAACATGCGCCCCTCTCTCAGCATTGCTGGGGGAGGGGCTTTTTTCGTTTTTATTCAGCTTTCTTGCGTGGCCGTCCTCCGCCGACGCCTCGGCCGGGGCGGCTGGCGTTCCACCGGTCGATGGTGTCGGGGAGCCAGCCGCGGGTGCGGCCGATCGTGGCGTCGGGTTCGGGGAGCTTGTAGGTGGCGAGGGCGCCCGTCTTGACGCCGAGGCGTCCGGCCACTTCGGTAAAGCCCAGATATTCAATGGGCATGTCAGTCCTTCCTTCCTGCGATGAGTGCGAAGGCGGCGCTGACGATGGCGCATCCGGCGGTGAGGGTGAACGGCCAGCCGAACCATGCGCTGGCCGCCGTTCCGAGCGCGAATACCGCGCTGACTATCGATTCCGTTCTCATGATGTTCCATGGCATAATCGGAGGTATGGGGTTCCGGCCCCTACGGCTGGCCGGAACCCTTTCTCACTTCTTCCTCTTCGGCTTCCGCCTCATCTCCTTGATGAGTCCGGTCACAGCTTTGATGAGGGCCGCGAGGCTCGCGACGAGGAGCGAGATGCTGGTGATTATCTCCGATGGTGTCATGTTCACCTCCTTTCCTGATATAACTATCATACTATAACAATGAAAGTAATGTAGGTCAGAGTACGACGAACCGCGCTCACCGAAATCATCAAAATGTGTCAGGATTATCCAGATTGTGAAGAAACGTTGACGAAGCCACGCGCTCGCCGGTAAATTGAAGACGAAAGCAAGGAGGTGCCGTGGACGATGAGCATGAAGACGATGGTGGAATCGATGCGGCGCGGAGCGGCTGCCGGAACGAGGATAGCGGTGACGGGACGCGTGGAATACAGGTCGCCGATTCAGGTGAAATCGGCCACGGAACTCCAGATGGCGGCGTGGAACAGGGTCGGCCGGACTCTTCACGAGTCGATGGAACGGGAGAAGGCGTCCAGCAGGTAGCCCTTCAATAGCGTTCCGCCCCACTGCCGACCGTCGACGAATTCGCAGGCTATGAGCGGATCCAGCCAGGAGCCGCGGACCGGATCATCACCATGGCCGAGAAATCGCTCGACGCGGAGATCGAAGCTCAAAGAACATCGAATGAGGTCGCAGCCAAGGACCATAAAGCGCAGAATATCTGCATGATCATAGCCACTACCGCCTATTCGATCCTCCCAATCATCGGATTCGGAAGCGCGGTCGTCTGTGCCGCGCTCGGACAATCGGTGGCGGCCGCTTTCGGCGCGCTCATCGGAGCTGTCACGGCCGGACCACAAATAATCCAGGAAATCAGGAAAAAGAGATAACAGCAAGACCCTGACGCTCGCGGTATGCGGGTGGCCGGGGTCTTTGTGTTGTTATTCGTTCTTTTTTACGTGGTCTGCCGCCTCCGATTGGCGAAGGCCCATTGTGCTCACGCTCGGCCTGTGTGGATTGCGTTGGGGCGAGCTGGTGGGCTTGCAGGCCGGAGACGTTGATTTGAAGCGGCAGCGCATCCATGTGCGCAGATCCGCAACCGAGGTCAATCACGAGATTGTGGTGGACGTGCCGAAGACGGGGGAGGAGCGCACCGTCATCTTCCCGCGCTTGCTGCGGCCATGCCTTGAGGAGGCCTGCGATGGCCGTCGGCAGTCCGACCTGCTTTTTCCCGACAGGCGCACCGGCTCGTATCTGCGCAAGACGCACGGGCCCTGCAGCACGTCGAGCTGGTTTTACTGGGCCAAGAAGCGCAGTCTCGGTGACGAGATCGCGGAGTCGATGACGATCCACGACCTGCGGCATACGTGCACCTCACTGCTGGTGCATGCCGGCGCGAATGTCAAGGCCGTGCAAAGGCAGCTGGGCCATAAAAGCGCGACCATGACGTTGGACGTGTATGCCGACCTCTTCGACGATGATCTGGATGCCGTCGGCGATGCGATGGATGGATTGCTGGTGAGGGCGATCGGTGAGGGTAGGAGTCTGGCGGCTTGATTCGTGCCCACATTTTGCCCACGTGTTTGCGGTAAATGCAGTGATTTGCAGTGAATTGGGGAAGTGGCGCAAACCGTTGGAAATAAAAGAAAAAGCCGCCATTTCTGGCGGCTTTCAATTCGTGGAGATGCGGGGAATTGAACCCCGGTCCGATAACCGAACCCTCAGTCTTCTACGTGCGTAGTCTGCTGGCCGTGCGGCGGTTTTTCTGCCCCCATCGATGTCGCAGACAACTGATGGCGAGCATATCTACAGTAAAAGTCCCTTGCCGGCCCTGTGGCTCAACCGACAAAGCAAGTCTTCTTAACGACGCTCAACATCCTCCCAAAGACGAGAAGGAGTGAACGGAGCGGCTGCTCACTGGTTAATCCTGGCGCGAAGCTCAGGCAGCGAGAGCGAACTCAGTGCGGTTAGATTTAGCACTTATTCTTTTGTAGGGGGCATCTACGAGCGGACCCTACGTTCTCGGCACGCTTCCCTGCGACGAACAGGTCACCGTCGAAACCGATCATCCCCAATCTTGAATTATCAAGCATCCGGTGTAAGACCGGACTTTTCAAGATATCACGAAATGTTAATAATCGCAAATCATATGCTGCTTTTCTTGTGCTGTGAGCGAAGTCGGAACATGGGCTTACTGCCTGACCCGAATGTCGAAATAATCCATGACCAATTCGCATAACATCATATTGGCCCAGCTGAACCATGGGCGGGCATAGGAGTTCGGGATTGCGCCAGTTGCGGATTGAATATGAGTATAAAAAACGAGGCCATGATGGCAGGCATGGCCTCGTTGGTGATGATGAAAGGAAAAACTGGGATTACTTACCGGCTTCGGCGAGATAATCCGGAACGCCTTCCGCCGGGTAGGTCGGCCAGCCGCCTTCCTTGGTGCACACGTAGGCTGCGGTGTTCACGGCGGCACGATGGGCTTCCTTGAGCGGAGCGCCGGTCAGCAGCTTGCCGGTGAAGGAGCCGGAGAAGGAATCACCGGCACCGACGGTGTCTGCAACCTCGACATGCGGGGTCCGCAGGGTGGAGATCTCGCCATCCTTGGCGGTGATGGTGCTGAACGTGGAACCGCCGGTCAGAATGATGTACTCGAGGTTGAAGCGGTCGATGAACCACTTGCATGCCTCTTCGTCATTGCATGCAGGAATGGAGAACATGTCGCGCATCATGATCAGCTCTTCGTCGTTGATCTTGAAGATGTTCGCGTAGCTGAGCAGCTCTTCGATGAGCTCATTGGAGTAGAAGTTGGCGCGCAGGTTGATGTCGAAGAATTTCAGTGCGCCTTCCTTGGTGTGCTTGAGCAGCTCGACGATGGTGTCGTGGGATTCAGGGGAGCGCAGGCCGAGGGTGCCGAAGCAGACGGCGTCGGCCTTGGATACGGCTTCAATGAGCTCGTCGGTGAGCTTGATGTGATCCCATGCCACGTTTTCGACGATGGTGTATTCCGGAATGCCGTTGGTCAGAGCCACGTCAACCGTGCCTGTCGGGTATTCGTTGGCCTGCACTAGCGTGTTGATGCCGGCCTTGTGGGCGTCTGCAAGCAGCTCATTGCCCAGTTCGTCGTTGCCGACCGCACTGATGGCGAAGCTTTCCGCGCCGTTCTGAGACGCATGGTATGCGAAATTGACGGGTGCGCCGCCGGCACGTTTGCCGGTGGGGAGCATATCCCACAGGATTTCGCCGAGAGAGATGACGATTGGCTTGGACATGGTGTTCCTTTCTTTGGTTGTGGCGTGCTATGCGACGTCAAAGAACATCGAAGGATGCTCTAGAAAATTGGTGATGGCCACGGCTGCGGCGCCGGTGACGGTGGCATCAGTGGGTAGTGCGGACAAGGTGATTTCGGTATTGCAGCTGATTTCGGGAATGGTGCGTTCTCGAACGACCTGCTTGACTTCGTCAAGTAGCGGCTGTCCGGCTCTGGAAACGATGTCTCCAAGTACGATATGCGTCGGGTTGAATGCGTTGATGATGTTGACTGCGCCGTACCCGATATATCGTGCGATTTCAGAGGTGAGTTCCGCGGCCGCTTCGTCTCCGGCAGCGTTTTTGGCGAATAGCGCGGCACATGCTTGTGCGTGCGTCATGGTTTCGCATCCGGGAACGATATACGGTTGCTTGTTGAGCATTTCGTGGATTGCATTGGCCGAGCAGTAACGTTCGAGACATCCGTAATTGCCGCAGTCGCAGGGTTTGCCGTTGACGTCAACGGAGACGTGTCCGATTTCGGTGGCGGTGCCGTGGGCGCCGTAATAGATCGTGCCATTGTCGATGATGCCAAGACCGATGCCTTCGCCGAGCAGATAGTAGGCGAGGGATCCTTCGGACAGTTCCGGATTGAACAGGAACTGTGCCAAGGCGCCTGCGCGTGCATCTTGCTCTACAAACACAGGTACGTCGAAGGCTTCGCTGAATTCCTTGATGAAGTTGACCTGCCTCCAGCCCTGCATGGATGAGACGAGCGCGGTATGCCCTTCTTCGACAAGGTATGGTCCGGGGACTGCCATGCCGACTGCCACGATTTTCTCGTCCTCGGCGATGAGGCGACGAATGGTGTTGTGGATCTGCTTGACTGTCTCGTTGATGTTTTCTTCGCTGACGGTCGGAAGATCGGTAAGCGAAATACGGTTGCATTTAAGATCGAACAGACCGATTTGCACCAAGCTGCGTGCGAATTTCACTCCTACGACATGGTATTTTCCGCAGTTGAGATTCAAACCGATGGAACGACGATTCTTATCGCCTTCCATGTCGCCGGTTTCTTCGATGATGTTCTGTGCGAGCAGTTTTGCCGTGATTTTGGTGATTGCCGCGGGGGTCAATCCGACTGCCTTTGCGATTTGCGCACGTGAGCAGATGCCGTTGTGATACAGGTATTGCAAGATGCGGGATCGATTATTCTCGGAAATCGATGATTGCTGAGCGCTGTAATTACTCATAACACCTCCTTGCGCCAGTGCACGGACCCTTCGTTGAACCTGTTGATATATTAACGTCGTTAATTACTTGACGCAAGTTCTGTCTTTCGGCGTGTCATAAAGGATGTCGATTCTCGATATGGGATTAGCTGTCTCATTATTTGATACACTTTTTTGGAAAAATATTAACTGCAAAAACGTTGTGATTGCTGGGTTTTTGTTGGATCGAGAAAGGGTAGTGTCGCAAAATGAACTTCCGTGAAATGTTCCGCTAACAAAGTGTGCCCTACCCTTATGGCACGTCGTTTTGGAGTGCCAATTACGACAGCAGGAAGAGAAAGGATTCCATAGTGAATCACAAGAAGATTATCGCTGCAGCTGTTTCGGTTGCCGCGCTGGCCTCGCTCGCGGCATGCGGCGGAGTGAAGAGTGACGGTGCCGCGGCCGGCAACGCCATCACCATCGGCACCACCGACAAGATCACCAGCCTCGATCCGGCCGGTTCCTACGACAACGGCTCCTACGCCGTGCAGATTCAGGTGTTCCCGTTCCTGTACGCGCAGAACTACAACACGTCGAAGCTGTCTCCGGACATCGCAGCCGATGACGGTTCCTGGAATGCGGACGGCACGGAGTTCACGGTGAGGCTGAAGAAGGGATTGAAGTTCGCGAACGGTCATGATCTGACCGCTTCCGATGTGAAGTTCTCCTTCGACCGCGTTACCAAGATCAATGATGAGAACGGTCCTGCATCGTTGCTCGCCAACATCGAATCCGTCGAAGCCAAGGACGACACCACCGTGGTGTTCCACTCCAAGGTGAAGAACGACGTGACCCTGAAGCAGGTGCTTTCCAGCCCGGCCGGCCCGATCGTGGACGAGCAGTCGTTCAGCGCCGACAAGCTGACCGATGCCGACACCATCGTGAAGGACAACGCATTCGCCGGCCCGTACAAGCTCACCTCCTACAAGGTGAACGAGGCCTTGGCATATGCCAAGAACGATTTCTACAAGGGATTGACCCCGGCCAAGAACGACGCCGTGCAGGTCAAGTACTTCGCGGATTCCTCCAACCTGAAGATGGCCGTGCAGCAAGGCCAGATCGATGTGGCCTACCGTTCGATGACCCCGACCGACATCGAAAGCCTGTCGAAGGACAAGAAGGTCAAGGTCGTCAAGGGGCCGGGCGGCGAGGAGCGTTTCCTCACGTTCAACTTCAAGATCATGCCGTATGGCGAGAAGTCCGGCGAGCCGAATGCCGACAAGGCCAAGGCCGTTCGCCAGGCAGTCGCCAACCTCATCGACCGCGAAGAGCTCGCCACCAAGGTGTACAAGGACACCTACACGCCGATGTACTCCTTCATTCCCGATGGACTCACCGGCCATGACGATACGCTGAAGGCCGCCTACGGTGACGGCAACGGCAAGCCGAGCACCGAAAAGGCCAAGAAGACCCTTGACGCCGCAGGCGTGAAGACTCCGGTCGAGCTGAAGCTCCAGTACAACCCCGACCACTACGGCCAGTCCTCCGCCGACGAGTACGCGGCCATCAAGTCGCAGCTCGAAGAGGGTGGCTTGTTCAAGGTGGATCTGCAGTCCACTGAATGGACGCAGTACAGCAAGGATCGTGTGGTCACCGAGGATTCCGACGGTGTGTACCCGGCCTACCAGCTCGGCTGGTTCCCGGACTACTCCGATCCGGACAACTACCTGTCCCCGTTCTTCCGCGACGGCAACTTCATCAACAACGGCTACTCCAACAAGCAGATCAACGATCTGATCGTCGAGCAGGCCGGACAGATTGATGCCACCGAGCGTGAGAACACGCTGAAGGAGATCCAGAAGCTCGAAACCGAGGACCTGTCCACCATCCCGCTGTTGCAGGGTGCGCAGGTCGCGGTCACCGGAACCAACGTGAAGGGCGTCACCCTTGATGCATCCTTCCGCTTCCGTTACGCTTCCGTGACCAAGTCCTGAGATCGGCTCATTTCGCCCCTGACCGGTGCTTTTTGTCCGGTCGGGGGCTCAATTTATATCTGTAACCACATTCGAGAAAAGGAGCCCGACGTGACGCAAAGCGCAACCGAGGCTCAGCCGAAAGCCAAAAGAAACAAGCTTTCCAGCGGCTTCTTCCGCTTCGTGCTTACCCGCTTTCTGCTGATTATTCCTACTGTCTTCATTCTGGTGACCATCGTCTTCTTCGTGATGCGTGCCACCGGCGATCCGATTTCCGCGGCACTTGGCGGACGCCTCACCCCGGAGGAGCTGCACAAGCGCATCCATGCCGCTGGCTATGACCGTCCGCTTATCGTGCAGTACGTCGACTATCTCGGCGGATTGCTCCACGGTGACCTCGGCACCACATTGACCGACAACCAGAAGGTCATCACCATCCTCACCCGCTATGGTGCGGCCACATTTGAACTGGCGTTCCTGGCATTGATCGTGGCGCTGATCGTCGGCATCGGCTTGGGCCGTATCGCCGCACGCCATCGCGACCATGCGGCGGATGCGGGCATCCGCACCTTCGCCATTCTGTGCTATGCCACGCCGGTGTTCTTCCTTGGTCTGGTTCTGAAGCTCATCTTCGCCATCTGGCTGAACGTGCTGCCGGCTTCCGGACGTTCGTCGTTGGAAAGCGAAATGCAGTTCACCCGGCTGGTGTCGCCCACTGGCTTCTATATCATCGACGCGCTGCAGCTGGGAGAGCCTTCCGTGCTGATTGACGTGCTGCGCCATGCGGTATTGCCGGCGCTGGCTCTGGGACTGCTCACCGCAGGCGTGTTCATCCGCTTGGTGCGCACCAATGTAATCTCCACCTACAACTCCGGTTATGTGGAGGCCGCACGTTCCCGTGGCGTTTCCGAAAAGCGACTGCTCGACAAGCATGCCTGGAAACCGGCGTTGATTCCGATCATCACCGTCATGGGCATGCAGATCGCCCTGATGCTCGCAGGCGCCGTGCTTACCGAGACCACCTTCGAATGGAAGGGCCTTGGCTTCATGCTGTCGCAATATCTGAAGGCACGTGACTTCGTCGCCGTGCAGGGCATCGTGATACTGATCGCCATCATCGTGGCCGTCGTCAATTTCATTGTCGACGTCATCGCCGCGCTGGTCGACCCGAGAGTGAGGTACTGACATGAACGCAGCATCTGCCAACAAGGTCACCGTCCCCGGCGATGATCGTCTGGACAAGCTGAATCTCAACAAGAAAACGCCGCTTTGGCATAAGATCCCGATCATCAAGGAACTTCGTGTGGCGGTCGGATGGCAGAAAGGCATGTTGACCACCGGCCTCGTTCTGACGGCGTTCTTCCTGCTGGTCGCCATTTTCGCGCCAATGATCGCGCCATACGGCTATGCGCAGCTCAAGGACGCCAATGGAGCGTCCTTCCCCGCGCAGGCCGCGCCATCCTCGGAACACATCTGGGGCACCACGGCAGGCGGCTATGACGTGTTCAGCCGTGTGGTATGGGGCGCTCGCACCGCAGTCATCGCCATCATCGTCGCAGTGCTGCTGTCGATTTTCGCCGGCGTGCTGCTCGGCTTGGTTTCCGGTTACTTCGGTGGTTGGGTCGATCGCGTGCTCGTCATGATCGCCGATGCCGTGTATTCCTTCCCGTCGCTGTTGCTCGCCATTCTGATGGCCATCATGATCTCGCACGGACAGTCCGGCCTGTGGAGCGGTATTTTCGCTTCCGGCATCTCAATCACCGTGGTGTATATTCCGCAGTACTTCCGTACGATTCGCGCCGAAGTGATTCGCATCAAGGGATCCGCATACGTGGAATCCGCCCGCGTGGTCGGAGCGTCCACTTGGCGCATCATGACCAAGCATCTGTTCAAGAACTCCACACGAACGCTGCCGGTGATTCTCACGCTGAACTCCTCGGAGGCCATTCTGACCCTCGCGGGATTGGGATTCCTCGGATTCGGCATCGAACCGACCGCCGCCGCCGAATGGGGGTACGACCTCAACCGTTCCGTGTCCGACGTGACCGCGGGAATCTGGTGGACCGCCGTGTTCCCGGGCGTCGCCATCGTGCTGATCGTGCTGGGCATCACC
>SKEV01000482.1_pt1 | contig 18327 bp, 27 predicted proteins | sample 4819531 | NCBI WGS metagenome assembly SKEV01 (sample SAMN11008800, study PRJNA524170) | human gut metagenome | biome: Human fecal sample; material: Feces; isolation source: fecal sample from pouch patient p9, p28 | host: Homo sapiens | place: Israel: Tel-Aviv | collected 2016-08-01 | reverse complement strand
GTCTGGGAGTAGTGAAACCTTATCCAGTTCAGTATCAGGAAGGTCAAAGCATACCCCGTCCACAAGAACGTTCTCCGGCGAGGGCAGGTAACCTAATCCCGCCGTGGAAGTTATTCACGGTGGATGTTACCAATTCGCCCGGTTCCAGCTTCGAGAGCTTATCAACTAACAGGATAGTCTCTGCTAAGGGTTTCTTGCTCGTCCGTTAGCATGAACACCGCATGACGTAGAAATTCAGGAATGGTGTAGTGCTCGCCGGTGCGAATATAGATGTGCATTGTTTTTACCTTACTTTCTTCAAATTGTTGTACATTGCTCGTATCGCGTACTCTGCTTGTTGTGGTACTACGCCGTTTCCAAGTATTTGTAGCTGTTCTTTTCGGGTTAGACCGGTTGCCTGGTCTGTAACCCAACCTCTCGGTAGACCCATTACCCATTCGCTAAACTCAGGATTTAGCATAGGCTTACCAGATATATTTATCGTGGCTTTTGGGGCTTCTATGGATAACGCTTCTTCCCAAAACCTTATAGCAGGTAGATAGCTTGAAAAGTTAAAATGAACTTCTTCCCTTAAGTTGCCTGTTCGCGCGGAGGGCTTCCTTCGATAGTCACCCCTTCGTAGCGCCTTCTCTCTTGCTTCGCCCTCCCGCCAGTTCAAGTAGTCCATCGTGTTAGGTGTAGGCAGTAAGGTTCCTTTGTTTGGGATGTGTTTAGGTTGGAAAGGTTTAGGCTCGTAGTCGTATCTACCCCCAACACGCCAGGCAAGTACAAACACCCGTTCTCGTAAGTGTGGAGCGCCTACATCGCTGGCTCGTACAGAGACCCATTGAGCATTGTACCCGATTTCGGAAAAGTCTCCCAAAACACGCCCCAATGCTCGCAGATTAGGTTGTAGTTTTCCTCGTTTTCGGGTATTTCCCAAACATCCCGTGCAGTATTCCATACCGCTATCGGCTCTTGCACTACGCACACCTTTCACGTTCTCCCAAACCACTAGTTCAGGCTTTAGTTCTTCAATGGCTTTACGCATTTCAACCCATAGATTAGACCGGGTACCCGGCGAGAACCCTAAGCGGTTTCCTGCTAGGCTTACGTCTTGACAAGGGGAGCCGCCAGAAAGTATATCTACTTTAGGAACGCCGCCCCAAGGTATTTTTGTTACATCACCTAAATTTTGAGCGTTCGGGAACCGGCTCGCTAAAACCTTAGACGGTGGTAAGGATATTTCACTTACCCATATCGTTTTAGCTGAAAACACCTTCTCAACGGCTAAAGCTAGACCCCCGTAACCCGCGAATAACTCGCCGGATTTTAGCCCGTGCATTCCCCTACCCTTCGTTCAATTCGATATGCCCGCGAATATAAGCAAGCCGCAGAACGATAGTCATTTGTTGGATTTTCTTCGCGTACCGCTCAGAGTCCTTTGCGGTAAGTTTGTCAATCTTCTTTGCGTAGCGGCGGTAGCGACCCATAGGCGGGCGTCGAACGTTCATGTTGCCTATCTTACCAACGCGAACCACGCTACGTTTAGGGGATAGCCCTAGCGCCTTCATCTCAGGATGCAAGGTGTAATCACGAGCGATATACGCGGATTCGAGAGCATCACGCCCGGCGCGGTACAGTTCACGCGCTACATGAAGTTCTTCCTGAGTGAGACTCAGAACCAGATTCGGTGAGTCATTCCTGATGCTACGAAGGTTCGCGTAGCCGTGGGTTACTGTGGTTGTCATGGTATTTCTCTCTGTCTAGTGGACTTGTAAAGTTACTGTGGTGAAAAGCGGTATATCACGGCGTAGAAGCCATGAGTGGAGGGTGTTGCATTCGTCGATTCGCTCGTTCTCTACCGCGACCTTATCTATGGCGCTATCAATGTCTGATACGTCCTTAGCGGGTATGAAGTTAGGAAATGCTTCCATCACCCACGCCGGTGGCGCGTCAGCGGTGAAGATACGCCCTAGTGTGAACCCGCCGCCTTTGGTGTAAGTGTACCCGATTTCAACTCTCATTTTTACCCTTCCACGAATAAGTCGAACGCTTCCAGTTCTGAGAGCTTGGTGTTACGGGCTTTGCCAAGACCACTGCCCTTGATATGCACACCGGGTAAGTCTCGTACAACGCCGTGTACCGCGCTTATCAGACCGTCTTGCGTATCAGCGTGAACCTGCTTAGCGAACGCCCTACGTATCTTCTCAGAGGGCTTCTCCCCCGCTGGGAAGTGGAACGTATAAACGCCGTCTTCCACACGTTGAGCGTACACCCGGCTCGGTGCGGCCGTCGTAAGCTGTAACTGCACGGCGAGCGCATCACCGGATACTTGAGTATCTTCCACGCGAACACCGGCTAATGGTTGAAGCCGCCGCCTTACAGTCTCAGTAAGGATATAGAAGTTATGCGCCTTCAACTGCCTGGGAACCCCGGCGCGGATAGCCTCTCGAAGGTGTTCGCTATCCATACTACGAAGAGCGTAGTACGCTTCATTTGTTGCGACATATAGGACTCGAATAGTTTTCACTACGCTACCCCTGGAACCGAAAGGTCAAACACCGCAAACAGTGCATGGCGGCGGTCAATCGTGGTATGCGAGCATCGAACGCCAATAACCTCAACGTCTTTCACCTTCGATAACCCGGCGCGTACCGCGTCTTCTAGAATGCCGAAATGCCCGGCTTCTACACGTTCTGGTACGTTCGCTTCTACTGATTTCGGCATTCGCTTATTTTGAGTATTCCGAACGGTATAAGAGTTGCTACCGTCGTAAGTGTAAATAAGTCCATAGGTTGCCATTGTCTGCTTCTTTCTGCTTATCTGCTTATCTGCTTCGTTAATTCAAGTATACAAGTCTTGAATGGTTGATGCAAGTCTAAATCTCAACATTTTCTGTGATTAACGTCATAAGTTGTTCAGGTGGGTATTTCTGAGTCCACTCATGCGTATGCGGGCCATATCCATTGGTGATAATCACCTGATACACGCTCATACGGTGCGGTAGCGGGTCTACCGCACCGGTGTCTATCAACTCTTGCACCCATGACCCTCGAAGGTCTCGGTATTGAACTTTACCTTGCAAAGTACGCTTCCTCTGCTTCGTTGATACGCGCCATAGTACGCATGAACACCTGGTACAGCGAGTTAGCGTCTGTCGCTGTATCTAGTGGCTCTACGTATTCGCCGGTCTGCTGAGTACCCCGGCGCGTTACCCTTGCCCATAGCTTCTTTAGCATCTTTGCCTACTTCCTTGCCAGCTGAATAGCGGTATACCCACCAAACACTAGAAGCCCTAGCGTTGCGCCATTTCCTTCACCGTGAGAAGCTACCACACCGATAGCGCAAAAGATAGTGAAAAAGATAGCCGCAGTAATACTAATAATCTCGAATTTCGTGTACATTGTGCACACCCTTTCTGTGGTTCTTGCGGTTTCCCGCTTCCGAAATCAAGTATACACACTTTGTATCTTTGATGCAACCGGGCAAACGAAAACCCCGGCGTGATGAACACGCCGGGGTGGATACTAGCTATATTTTCTGAACGTAGAAAGTCGTTGAGGTTCCGTGACTACGCTTCGTTTCGTGCCACAGGTACTTATAACTACCCCCACGCCTTAGGCGGTCAAGGTCAAACACAACGCTGAGCTGGAAGGAGTGCACATACCGGGTATGGTATACAGGCATAACGCCCTTCACTAAATCCTCAGGTAACGTTTCCTTACTTTCATCGGATAGGACGTAAACGCCATTCCCCTGATGTACGTACCGTAACTCAAGAACCTCAAGGCCCTCAGTTTCAACAGGCTTGGTATTCAAAAACGCCATAACACTATTCCTTTGTCTGTATCAAGGCCGTATTGCCTCGATATTTCAAGAATACAATAATTGAATCGTTGATGCAACTTAGAAACGCGTGATTTACGCCACACCCCAAAATGGGTAAAAGAAAGCGGGGCGTGAGTAGCCTCAACGCCCCGCCCCCAACCACAGGCAAAGGTAATTATATTATACCTTATAAACGTTCATCGTGCATCAAAATAGCGGCGATATGGCGAATTTTCTGGTACCGTTCCTGAACTGTATTGAACGTGTACGTGCTCAGGATATTCTCGAACTTCTCTCGCACGTACGCGTCGATACCCGCCGGGGTCTTTTCCAACCCGGCGCGCTTCGCCTCTTCAAGTTCACGCGCCGAATCAACCCAAATCGACACAGCCATGTTGTCAGTGCCTTTCGCGTCTTCATCACCATTCAACCAGCACGCATAGAGCAAGCAATAATTCAGCAGGTCTACTATCGTATCCTTGAGCGTGTCACCCCCGCCGGGTATCCCTATCCGGTCTACTTTACGCGCGATATTCGGCAAGATGCTGAACATTTCACCGCGTTTACGCCATGAGTCGCCGTAGGCTTTGCCCTTTTCGTCCAATAGCACTAGCGCCTGGATAACCCCGCCAGGTAGCGGTGTTCCAACTGCACACATATTCCTTACCCCTTTCGGTATCGTTTACAGTAGTAGCCCTCTGCTGAGAGCGGTAGCCCATCTGCCCATGCAGGGCGAAAGTTTTCATCTTCTCCCATGATAGCGGCTACAGTATTCACGTTTCCGCCGTCTACTAGGATTTCATCGTGCACGTGCGCTACGGCTGGCACGTCTAGCGCGTCCATCTCAACCAACGCGTGAGCGAGCAAATCGCGGGCGACTGCCTGTGTAACGTTCTCAGTCAATTTCCCTCCATAAGTCTGTACACGGTTCCTGTACTTTGGGTCTATGAAGGAGAGAACGTCTCGCATCTCACCGAATTTCTCAGTTCGAATGATACGCGGCTCTCGATAGCAGACTGCACGCCCGCTTGGTAGCACGATTTGCATTTGACGGCTTGAAACGTCCTTACGAACGGTAACGTATTGTCCTACTCGTCCACCCCCGGCGCGAAAAGCGTTATCGAGTATCTTCCAGAAACGGACGATATTCGGATTCGCGGCGCGCCATTGCTGAATGTGCATTTTCACTTCATCGTCGCTACCGTCTGCACCCATCGCACGCATTGAGACAAGACCGCCGCCATAACCTAATGCCAGCACAGCGACTTTACCCTTTTGCCGTAACTTGCGAGCGGCTTCATAGTCCACGCCAAACATGCGGCTTGCGGTCTCAATGTATATATCACGCCCGGCACGGAAAGCGTCGAGTACCCACTGTTCACCTGCCAGCCACGCTAAAACGCGGGCTTCGATAGCGCTATAGTCGCACACGGTAAACGGCCCTAGAAACATCGAACGTACTAATTTCTTGAGGTCTAGCGCGGTAACAGGTTCACCGATAACGACACGCGTAGCTAAGTCGATAGCTTCTTCATCGGTCTTAGCCGAATCACGTGCTAAGTTCTGTAACTGCACTCCCTGCCCACTCCAACGTCCGGTATGTGCGCCGAAGTATTTGAACGACCCGCGTAGCCGTCCATCGACTGAACCGCGCCGTATAGCCGCGTCGTATTTGCTCGCTGTGGTGAGAGAGGTATCTTGCCGCAACTCCAAAACCCGGCGGGCATCGGACGGTAAGTCCTTGACCTGCAACAGGTCTTTGACCGTTTCCGCCTTCACATCCTGCAACGACTGTAAGGCTTCATGTGGCTGTTCGTTTAACCACGCAAGAAGCTGATTTCGAGAATTAGGGTTATCCGCGCCGGTTATCATCTTGATTTTAGCGAGCGCTTCGTTTTTCACGTCTTGGTTCGCGTCGGACGCGGCGGCGGCTAAAGCAGTATCCGTTTTGATACCTCTGTCGTTGAGACGGGCATCGGCATTCCAAACCGCCCGCTCTCCCGGCGCGAATCCGCCGTGAAGCCGCATAAGCGCCTGTCGTACCTGCTTGAGAACAACCACATCTTGAACGTTGTACTCTTTGAATTGTTCCCATTCCTCTGGCTTATCCTCTGGATTGGTGCGTAGACCCGTTCGCGGGTTAGGTTTAGAAAACAGGTTGATAAGCCGCGTACCCGCACTATCTTTATGCTCAACTCCTAACGCCTCTGCAAGGTATTCTAGTTTTTGCGGATACCCCCAATTCGCGGCGATACCTTGTGTGTCTAACCACGATTCCGGTTGCAGATACTCACCTGTGGGTAGACCGGCTAGGCGTGAGAAACAGATACGCTCAAAGTTGGCGTTATGCGCCGTCTTCGTTACCGCATCATCCCACAAGCCGGGGATACGACGCATTTCATCTTCATTGGTTGTTATCTTCACCTCCCCATCATCCACCGCATATGCGGCCATAAGGATACGAAAGCTAGGGTGCTCGGTATAAGCATAAACGCCGACTTTTTGAAGGTCTAGCTCGCAATAAGTTTCAATGTCAATATCTATGTTCTTCATAGTGGTAGCCGGTCAATCCCCGGCGCGTTCACCACCTCTTACCTCTGTCTAGTGGTTAGTTATTCCAGTAGTTCAAGTATACATGCTTTGAATTGTTGATACAATATGAAGACCCCCAACGCTTCCACACGCCGGGGGTCTTCTTACACACAAAGTCGATACTATCGGAGTATCTACCGCGTTTTACGTCTACGGTTCGACGGGTCTGTTAGATAAGGTCTTCACCCTCGCTCTCAGTTTCTATAGGCTCAAACAAGTCAGAGGTTTTCACGGGTGCGCCCCCGGCGAGAGGTTCACCGTCACGGGTTTTCTGCACAGCGAGAATCTGGAACGAAACCCCCTTGCTGTTGTTGTTGAACGGGAACGCTTCAATAGCCGCACGGACGTACACACCGGAATAGATTTCGCTCTTATCCAGGATTTCATTCACATTCTGGTCTACCACGCTAGGCTTGCGGTCTGCATTCGCACGAACTGAAATGTAGTAGCTACCCTCATACTCTGGACGGTCTGATTCATCACCGTCTCGCAGAGTGTCTTTCCATCCCTTAGGAATGGTACCGCCGAAGGTTTTGTCTTTACCCTTCTCAAGGGCGGCCTGTTGCGCCTTGCGAATCTTGTTGATGGTAGTCGTATCGCTCTTAGGAATAACGAGCGTTGCGGAATATTTCGGCTCGTACTTTGCCGCATCTTGAGTGTGCGGCTCAAACAGATGTACGAAGGACAGGCGAACCTCGCCGGTGGTGAGTCGCAAGTTATCATTAGCCATGTTTAGACTTCCTAACTGTTTATCGGTTTATACGTATTGGTAAATGGAGAGTTCATCATCTGGTGTAAACTCTAGTCCATAGGCGTTGTAAAACGCCTCTACAGTGAGAAGCGTAAGGCTTCGTGCACCGCTCTTGATGCGCTTGAGAGTATCGGGGTGCAACCCGGCCCGCTCACACATCTCTTTTTCACTCTCAACGCCGTGCGTAGCACGCCACCGGTCAAGAGCGTCAAAGTCAATTTTAACCCGATTATTCATTACTGAACATCTCGCTTACCTCTTGTTTCTTGCTAATCGCCTTACGGCGGTCTGATTCTGGAACTAGGGAGGGCTTACCCTCTGTCATTTGCAGAGCGTCACCCAACACGCCGGGTAATTCTTTCTTACCCACTAGCTTGTCAAGGTCTGTAACCCCGGCTAGTTTACGGGTGGTGAACTGCTCAACGCTGTAACCCGCATCCATAAGCCGCTTTGTAGCCGCGTCTGTATCTGCAACAACCCGGCGCGAACCAGAACGAACAACCTTAAAACCTGGTATAACCTGCCCTTGCTCATAAGCGAGTTCAAGAGATGATTCTTCCAGATGCTTTAGCCAGGATTTTATTTCCCCTACCCGTGCCAAATACCCGGCGCGGTCTTCAAGGGAAATAACGTTTGGGTCTTCTTCAAACGCGATAGCCGCGATTGATTCCGCCCTTGGTTTGCAAATACCTGCCGCCGGGCAAAACTTACACGCGCTCTCGCTCGGTGCAAATTCGGTACCCTCGTTAGAAAGAGCCTTCTTAGCCGCCGGGCGCGCTACCGTCTCCCGCCATTCTTCCAGACGTTCTACGGAGATTTCCCAAGTATCTACGTTATTGATGCGTGGCTGAAACACGGTCATTCGTACACGCCGGGTCTGCTCTAACATATCTCGATAGGCTTTGAGCGCGCCTAACGCATAGAGCATGAACTGTGGGTTTTCAACTGGTGACACTTCCACGCCACGCCCGTATTTCAGGTCAATAACGTGTATGCAGTCACCACGGATAACAACCGCATCGCTTGTACCCCAACAACCCGGGATACCGGTAGCAAGCCGCTGTTCTAACAGCAATGCGCCGTCTTCACCTTTAGCCTCTTCGAGAATGTCAATATACCATGCTACGTAATACTGCATCGCTTCAAATTCTCTTTCGGTGGCTTGTTCATCGCCGCCTAAAAAGTCCAAAAGCTCCGCCCGGACTTTCGCTATGTCAGTTTCGTAGCTTTCATGCCCCGATAGTTGAAATTCCCGGCGGGCTTCCACCTCTGCCAGTGAATGAGCGATAGTGCCTTCACGGGCAAAGTCGCTTTCTTTTGGCTTTGGTGCTTTTGCCGCCATTTCAACAGAGGCTGTACACGTTAGCCACCGCGCCGCGCTAGAAGGCCCCAGCGTTGCGTGCTTGCTAGGCATAATTTGCTTCTTTAGCAAGCTCAATGAAGCGCGCGGTCTGTTCCTCGGTCATGGTACTTACTCGTTTAGCCCCTACCGTCGTTAGAAGCCGCTTCAGAACCGCAACATCGCCATTCTGAATCATTTCAGATGCGAGAACGGTAGCCTGTGTGAGCAAGTCCTTTAGGTCTTTCTGCTCTTCGGCTTTCGGCTCTTCGGCTTTCGGCTCTTCCTTCTTCTTAGCGCGGGTAGTGCGCTTACGCTTCGGGGCGGGTTTCTCTTCGGCAACGCTTGAAGTTTCTTCCACCGGCGCGTTCTCGCTGTGTAGCTCATTTGCGATATAAGCTACTAACTTGTTCTCGAATGGGCTAACAAGCCCGTCACTAGTTTCGAGTTCGATAGTAATACGCATAGTATTACACCTTTCTGTAGTTTCTATTTTTCGTTTTATAGAGTTCTCTATAACGTTTTCAAACATCTACAACGTGAATTGTTGATAACTCAACTATAAACCCCTCAAGGTACCAAATGCAACCTGAGGGGTTGTGAAGCTAGTCACTAAATGAGGTCTGACTCAACGACTCGAACAAACACCTGCTGAGTGCCATACGCGGCGCTTTTACGCGGCGAAGGATTGAGAATCCAGCCGGGTAGTGTACGTAGCACGCGCTGTATTTCTGCAATATCACGGCTTGTATGGTCGCCAATACGACGGTTCAAAACTTCACACCACACCTGCAACGCACTAATCGAATTGATAGGCTCGGTACCCTCAACCGCCGCGAACCCGCCGGGTGCGTTAGCCCGCCATTCCAGACGTTCATCAAGTGACATGTTCTCCCACCCGGCGGGTACCAGCGAATCAACGTATTGCAGGATACGGCCGGTAAGCGGCTCTTCCTGGATATACGGTGTGCGAGCACGGTTCAACAGCTCGGTTTCCTCTGCTGTGAAATGTAACTTTTCACCATCTTTATACATCTGTACCGCCTCTGCCCATACTTGATTTATGTAATCATCGGTCATCGAGTCAAAATCAACCTTATGCTCTGCATGCACAATGAGGAAACGGCGGTTACCGTCTTGACGGCGTAAAAACGCTGGGTCGTTAGTAGTCCCCCATACAACAGACCGGCGCGGGTAGCTAGTCACCGTAGCCGCGAACGGCGCGCGGTATTCATCTTTGCGTTGTGTCAGAAATTCCTTGAGTTTGTTAAAATCCGCCGCCCGTAGTGAATGGCCCTCATCCGCCGTTACTATCCAGGACTTGCCCATCTTCATAAGGGTATCTTTATTCCCGATTTCGTCCAGACTGTTGTACCAACCCCTAGACATTTTTTCAATCCACCATGATTTACCAATTCCCTCAGGGCCATAAATCATAAGCATGTTATCCCATTTGATGCCCGGCTCAAATGTCCTTGCAACAGCGGCCACAAGCACCTTACGGGCAACAAGCCGGGTGTGTGGTGAGTCCTTCACGCCGGGCAACGCAAATTCGACGCGCGGCGCACCATCCCACACCAGACCCTCTAGATATTCCTGAACGAAGTCATGCTTACGTTCCTGTACCAAATCCCGCAACACATGGCGTAGCTGATTCTCGGAGATTCGCAGTCGATACGTGCGTTCAAGATGGAGCATGATAGACGAAAAATCGTAATCATCTAATTGTGTGTCGTTTTCGTGCACATCACGCCACGGGTAACTACCCTGCGTTAGTTCCATAGACATACCGCGAACGTTCAGCACAATACCCTTAAAAATCGGGTCATGAGCTGTTATCAAATCGAGATTTTGAATTGTGTTCTCGACAACCCCGAACTTATTCCTTGACAGGTTCTCAACCCATGAGGTGCTATCGGTTTCGTCGTTGATTTCCTCGGAGAATGACTTGAGAATTTCAGCAGACTGTAGTTTTTTCACACGCTCATCGTTAGCCGCAAGCTCGTTCATAGCCTTAGTAGATGGTAGACGGGTAACCGGTACACCATCTTTACCCGTATCCAAATTCCCGAATTTATGCACTCGAACCAGGTCAAAAGCATTCATCGCCCTACCCCCGGCGGGGTCGTTCGCATGATAGCTGTAGACGAATCCGGGGTTTTCAGCGATAGGTGCCATGCCAGCCTCTGACTTCGCGCCGTTGAGGTGGAAACGGTTAGCTGTCACTTGCTCATAAGGTAGCTCAAATACCCTTATCAGCTCTGCCCAGTCTTGGTAAGCCTGGCAGAACAAACCTGCAACGCCTTTGAGGGTTTTAGGGTCTTTACGGCGGGTAGCGCTCTCCCTTGGTGCCTTATCGAACTTATGCGCACCTTGCAACAAAGCGTTATCAATCTCTAGCGCTTTACCGGGGCGGATAAGGACAACATAACCTTTTCCGTTAGTCGCTGGTAGGAACATATACCGCTCATGCTGAGCTGTTGTAGGGTCGAAACAGGCATTACCCAATAACGCCATAACGCCATAGCATAACTCGGTATATTTCGCGCGGCCTACCTTCTCGGATAGCGGCATAATAAGCCGATAGCGGGGCTTTTCTTTCGTAGAGCTGAACGTACTGTGAAGAGCGTAAGCGTATCCATCAAATACGTTCTGCACACGGTCAATGAAGCCGCTATCAGGAAAATCGATATCGAGAGTGAGAGCGCATCGAGATACTACGCTCGCTTTATTGCGGCGTTTACCCTCGATTTCACCAAAGATATAGTTACCGGCCTCTTTCTCGCCCGCCGGGGTTACCACGTATTCTAGAAACTTCCCCCATGTTATTTTTCCCTGCTTCCACGTGACGGAATTACGCTTAGGCGCGGTAGCAAAGTCTAACTCTGTGGTTGGTTTGACTTCCATCGTTTACCTTTCTAAAAGTCTTGTAGATAGCTCATGAGCGCGTTTTGCGCTGTCTCTTTGCCCTTGAGTCGCTCATCTATTATAGAGTCAATCGTGTTCCGTGCCATGACCTTGTGAATTGTCACAGGGCGTTTTTGCCCCTGCCTAGATAAGCGTTTATTCGCCTGTTCCCATTCCTCGGTACTCCACGGTAGCGTAGTCCAAACGATAGTATGCCCGCCGTGTTGCAGGTTCAGACCATGACCGATAGACGCGGGGTGTGCGGCTAGAACCGGTATCTCACCAGCGTTCCATGCGTCGAAAACGCCTTTTTCATCAGACGTGTGCAACACCCCGGCGGGTAGCGTAGCTTTCAACTCTTCTAGTTCTGCCTTGAAACGGTAGAAAACCAACAAGGGCGAACCTGTACCCTCATAGATTTCGAGAACCGCCTTAGCTTTTTCATTATGGAGTTTCGTAATCTCTGCACCGGCTAGGTAATCGTCCACATCTGGGTAGATGAACCCAGCGCTAATCTGTGAGAGCTTACCAGTCATAACAGCGGCGGTAGCGGCGGAATGAATTACGCCCTCGGACGCTTCTACCACCAAATCCTTACGCATCTGGTTATACGCTTTCCGGGCGTTAGCGGGCAATTCCACAATAACATCGTTCTCGAATACGGGCGGCAAGTCGATTTTCCCGTCTGTTTTCATCGACATGCAGAAATGACTAATCATGTCGAAAACGTGAACGTCCGCGCCGGGTATGGCGCGCCACTTGGTGACATAGCCTTTCCACCCGATAGTTTCGGCTTCAAACCACCGTTCACGAAATGCCGCTAGAGAGCGGCCTAGCGTAACACCCCTATCGAGAATGGCGACTTGCGCCCATAAATCAAGAAGGCTATTCGGAGTAGGCGTACCAGTCAAACCCCAGCAATTCACAACGTCCTTACGAATACGGTTAGCACTCTTCCACCGTTTAGAAGACTTGTTCTTATAACCGCTCAATTCGTCTAGAATAAGTGTTCTAAAACGCTTCATTTTAGCGTAGTCTTCTGCCTCGGACTGAACGTCACGGCTAATCACGTAAATGTCGCCGTTAGGATTCTCTAGCCCATCCCGGCGGGCGCGCGGTCTTCCTGTGCACTGTATAACCTTGAGGTCTGGACGCCATTTCTTAGCTTCTTCACCCCATACGTTCATAGCTACTCGCTTAGGGGCGATAACCAGCGCGGGAAGATGCTCAGGGGTAAGAGCTGATAGCGTGATAGCCGTCTTACCTAAACCCATATCCAGGAAAAGACCGCGCCCGCCTGATGCCTCTTGGAGGAATTTCACCGCGTCTTCCTGGTACTTATGTAGCTTCAGCTCAGAGTTCGACATGCTTACCCCGATATTTGCGTTCTAGTTGCTTGCGAAATTCCTTTGACCGGCGGTCACCGCCTTGACGTGGACGCGATTCATACCAGTCCGCTAACTGTTCCCCCGTCCATACCGGAGTGTTACCAACAACCGCCGCTGGTTCTGGCAGAGGGTGACGCTTATTGATGTGGTTACCGGTGTATTTCGCTATACCTAGCATTCGCTCAGCCGCTCGCAAATCGTAGAAATGCGGCGCGCCTTTGAGGGATTTATCCTTTTTCATGGTTTCCTTCCTATAGATTCAACAGTTCAAAGTTTAACACTTTGGACGGTTGAAGTCAATTATTTCAGATGTGGTGGGTTCACTATGGCGTTCGACGCGGCCACATCCCAGAACGTAGCATCGTCCACACCGATAACATACCCACCTCGTTCTTTATGCAGTACGCGCCGGGTGTTTTGCGTCTCAAACGCTAGAAGGCTCTCTAAGAGACGAATTTAAACCTACCCTAACAACTACCCGCTAAGCACCTAAAAACCGCTTAGCGGGCGTTCTGTGGCTTTCTAGAGTAAATTCTGTCCTTCTACCGCCGCACGCGTGCGAGCTATCCAGCCGTCCACCCCGGCGCGCCCGTAAGCAACGAATACCTGAGTGCCTAACTTAGCCGCCCGTGAGTGCCATAGCTCTTGTGCCTTCGATAGCCTACCCTTCTCGGTTTTCAGCTCTACCAGCCAAATTCCCCCGCCCGGGCTCATCACCATTCGGTCGGGTACCCCTCGCTCGCTCGGTAGGAACTTTACCGCCTTCCACCCTTCACGGCGGCAAGCGCGTAAGAAGTATGCTTCTAAGTCTGCTTCTCTCATACCCCTACGGTACCACTACCGCCATAACCGTGTACCGCAAGCCCTAAACAGCCCGCTAACGGGAAAACACCACCCGGCTGGCATAATCACCCAAAGGTGATAAACAAACTGCTTAGAAAGCCGTCTAGCCCTCAACGCCGTATCGCGCCGGGGGTAGGGCGCGGCCCAAAGGTACCAACTGAACCCGTCTATAAGATTTTTCCGAAAAACCCTTGACAAGTCCAAAACCCCTATGTTATCGCGCGCACGCGTTCCTCTACTTAATAAGTTATATAGTTATATACTCTCCATCTTCTAAACTTATAACCCGCGCGCGTACACCCGCGCACACGCCCGCGCGTGTTCCTATACTTAATAAGTTATATAGTTATATACTCTATTCAATTTTCAACCATTCAATTTTTAAGAAGTTGAAAAGAAGCTGAAACTCTATATAGAGAGAGTTTAGGCTGTTTAGGGTGCTGACTAGGGGTTTTACCCATTTTCAACAATTCAATTTTGAGGAAACTAAGTGCATTATGCAGTAAATTGCACTACTAGAGACTTCTAAGTGCAAAATGCATCAAAATGCACCAAATGGCATCATCAACCTTATCATTTGATGCATTTTGCACTTAGAAGTCTCGTATGTTGTCGTTTGATGCATTTTGCACTTCAATCCCTCAGATTTTGGCGTTTGAAAATGGGTAAAACCCCTAGTCAGCACCCTAAACAGCCTAATTACGCGTTTTATAGAGTTTAGGAACTAGTTTCTAGAAATCTAAAATCTAGACTTTTGAAAATCAACCTCTCTAAATCACCCTCCCAAAACCTTGCGCAAAGCGCACCCCCGGCACGCAAAATGACGTTCCAAACAGCCCAACGAGCGAACTTAGGTGACTTCTTCTTTCGCGCCGGTTGCCTTTCTCTTCTCAAATTACCCTCTTATCAACCTATGAGCTTCATCACATAAGCCATCTACAGACCAAATCAACGCTTCAAATGTGGTATGCTTGAAACACGACGAAAACCCACGATAAAGGAGCTTCACTATGAAGACCGAATCAACTTTGCGCCCGCATGAGCGCGATAACGACCTGCACCTAACGCTTGGGCTGTATCAGCTTCGAGTTCTTGAGACGGCGTTACCGTCTGCTCGTTCGCTCTCTTACCAGATTCCCGCGTTGCTTTCGGAAATTGGTGAGTTGCAGGGTGTGCTTGCTAAAGAGGTGAGGGACGGTAACCGCAAGCCAAACTACCCGGCGCGTAAGGCAGAGCTCGGCGACATTGCGTACTTGACCGCTCTGATGCTCAACGACTTAGGCGTTAAGAGGGTTACACCGGCGAACACCCGGCTCGCACAAGAACGCATGAAGGACGACGCACTAGACGTTGTGCAGACTCCATTCGTAGGCGCTTTCGTGTTCTCCCAGGTAGGGGCGGATACACTCAAGGTTCTGGGCGCACCACGTGAAGAATCAACACCCGCTCTACGTAACTACGCTAATCGTCTAGCGCGGTTATGGGAGTGCCTACCATATCTTGCTGAGCGTCTGCTTGCAAGTTCGCAAGAATACGACTCCCGGCGCGCGGCGGTGTTCTCACTCAGGACGAAAGAGAAGATGGCGCAAGAGCGCGCGGCTCTGCGAGAGGATATTTTTCAAGACGTTCTCAATGCTAATGTTCTCAAGCTGGCAGACCGCAAGAAGCGCGGCAAAATCAAGGGTAGTGGGGATAACCGGTAATGACGACGAATGATAACCACCACGGCGAACACCTGGCACGGGAAGCCGCCGACTATCTTGAAGAGTACAACCGGCTTGGTGAAGAACAAGCGCGTAACAACCTCTTGCCAGAACCGCTACCTGCAAGCCAGCACCATAACCGCGACCACTACGTTACCCCCGGCTCGGTAGGAACGAAAGAGCGCCGTCGGTTCTCACTAGGTATGGTTGCCACTATGATTATCACGTGCATGTTCCTAGCGCTGGCTCTACTAGCCACATCGCTACCCATGTTCCTTAAGATGTTGTTGTGTGCGCCTATCGCCTTCATGGCCGGGGCATGCATCACCCACGCTATCGGTGGACGTTATACCGATAGCGACGAATAAGAAAGAAGGTAAACACCTGATGAAGAAGAAACTCTTTGCATCTCTCGCTACTGTTGCAGTGGCGTTCTCAACCCTTGCCCCTATCGTTCCGGCGGATGCCGCACAGGGCAGACAGCCGCTTTCACATTCTCAGTGCCAGCGCCTACGCGGGGTGCAACCGTGGGTACCCGGTTGGTTGAACATGAAGCACTGTAGGGGCTTTGAGGCGGCATCCCGGTGCTTAGTATTCGGTAAGCCCTACTGCGAGTAGCCACCGCATAACCTAAGCCAACCCGGCGCGGTTCTTACCCTACACCGCGCCGGGTAATCCTAACAGAAAGAAAACTCATGAAGAAAATACACGCGCTCTCACCGCGTAAAGACATGGAAGAGCTTGCGAAAGACATACATGACCTTCTTCGCTATCGTCTAGCCGAAGGTACCGCCGTTACCGTGTGCACGGTCAACGATGAAGCAACCGGCGCGGTAACGAACCTCTCCATCAATAAAGCGTATGATGCGAGCGTATCCCATGAAGCAGAGCAGGGCGTGGTACCCCGCGTTCGCTACAACGTAGACAACATGAAACTTCACGTTATGGTTCGCTCGGAACCTCAAGTGTACGAACTGTCTAAGATGTGGCGCAAGTACGAACATCGTTCTTATCTGGCACTGGAAGACCGGCGCGCCATCGACGCGGCTACCGCTAAGAACACAGAGGTGCAGGTATCGGACGTTCTGATACCTGCGTACTATACGAACATGGTAATCCCCAAAGCAGACGTTCGTACCGTGCTAACGAATGTGTTCATCGCTCATGTGTGGAACCACCTTGTGACTCTCAAGAATCCGCACATCAGCGGCAACTACTCGAACACCCCGGCGGGGGACGTGGGTATCAAGTTGGCAAAGATGAACCGTGTAGCTACTACCGGCTTACCCCGCACACCGCACATCTTGCGTTCAATGAACATGCGTAAGCTATCTGATGTATTGGACGCTCTCACCGCTTACCTTCGGGAGCAAGGATGCTACACCACGTCTCGACAAGTCAATAGCGCTTATGGTTTTAGGAATGATGCGAAGTGATACCTGACCGGCTGAATAAGACACTGCGTACTCTCACTTGGATGTTCGCCGTATCTGTCGTTGCCCTACTCACCGGCGTGTTCCTCTTGCTAGTACCGATTGAGGTTCTGCAACTAACGTGGGCTAAGGGCTTTGAGCTCTTCTACTTCCGCCTGTTTGGCGTAACAGCGAGCATGACGTTACCCACTGTGGTAGTACATTTTATTCTTTGGGATTTGGGAAAGATTAAGGAGAACACCAATGCCTAACGCACCGCTGGAATACGCAACTATCTTGAATGAACTACTCAACCCTTACGCTTCACGGCAACGGCAACCATCGGGGCGGTACGCCGTTGAGCGTTACCCCTCGTTGCTCTCGCTGTTGGATGATGCTACGAACAGCGGCGGTAGCACCGGCGCGTCTGCATCGACGGCTAGTGTTCCGCTCTCGTTGGATGTGGTAGACCTCAAAGAGGAATACGGTATCAAGGATAGCGAGTACTACCGTTCCACCATCTTAGGTAAGCTGGCAACTGATACCTACACCGAAGGCGACCTGCAACAGTGGGCAGACCTGCATGAAGCTATCAGCAACCTGTTCTACCCACCAGTGAAGGAGTTCAGTTCCAACGCTCTTGAGTGTAGCAACTGCGGCTCTTCACCGCTCAAGGGGGTCAAGGAACCTGACTTCCTGGTGTGGTGCCCAGCGTGTAACCAGACATGGACTATGGAGGATTACGAAACTGAGATAGCCGCTCAGCTTCACGACCCCCTCCCGTAGTTGCATCTATACCTATATAGTGTTATAATATATTACGCACGCTATTAGTGCATATATCTACAGTCAGTTTGTTATCTAGACAATGTAGATTTTTAGTCATTGAGAGGCTAGGGAGTAGATACCCTAGCCTTTCGCTTTACCCGGCATGGGGTAGCCCGTGCGGGTAGACACCCCGGCGGGTACCCCATACCCACCCCATACCTATAGGACACCCACCATGCCAGCATCACCCGGTCAAGGTACACGCCGCTACATGAAGTTGCGTGCGATATTCCTTGATGAATGCAAAGAAGCTAACGCGCCGTGTTGGTTATGTGGGCAACCGATTGACTATCGTATCCCACACAACGACCCAATAACCGGCGCGGTCAATCGTGAAGCGTTCGAGTTAGACCACGCGTTCCCCCGGTCTACTCACCCTGAGCTTGCCGAAGACCCGTCGAACTTCCGCCCTTCACATAGAGCATGCAACCTCAAGCGCTCTGATGGTAAAGGCGACTTGCCAATGGGTTCTGTTTCGTCTCGGTTCCTTATCGCACCGGATGAATCCTATACTTATGAGTTCAACTAAGCGGATAAGTTTAGTGAACTAAATAACATTGGTATTCTTTTCTATCTATAAACAGATTGAGTATTCTGTTTTACTGGGTAGAAAATAGTAGTAAATTTGTACGTATCTTTACCGGGTATTTTGTGGGTTTCACCCGGTAAAGATACGTTAGTTACCAAAGGGTAGTAACCCGGTATTGCAGGGAAGTAAGGGGTATGGGGGGTAAAATCACAGATAGGACAGTCG
>SKEV01000479.1_pt1 | contig 18446 bp, 18 predicted proteins | sample 4819531 | NCBI WGS metagenome assembly SKEV01 (sample SAMN11008800, study PRJNA524170) | human gut metagenome | biome: Human fecal sample; material: Feces; isolation source: fecal sample from pouch patient p9, p28 | host: Homo sapiens | place: Israel: Tel-Aviv | collected 2016-08-01 | reverse complement strand
GTTATAAAGTCTTCCGTAATTTCATTCATATACACAATTAAATAGAAATTCGTTGCTGTTTTAGAATAATTTCCCCAAAAAGATATCTCATCGCTAAAAGGGTTGGGTATTGGTATGTTTTCAAAACCATTATTAGAAAAAATTTTATCAATGACTTCGTTCACTCTAATTCCTCCTTAGCTTCATCAAGCTTAATTAAACCAATTTTTTTCATTATTGTAATCCGATTATGATATTCTTCATTTTGTCCTGTGTTATTACTATTGTCCGGCTCAGGAATATTTTTATATATTCTATTTTCGTCTATAGAGCTTATTGTAATATTCTTAGTGATTATTTTTTCTACTTCTCTTAACAAATCTGGATTATCGTTATTATGTATCCTTTTTATCAGTAAATCATTTCTAATGGGAGAATCATCATCAAGAATAGTAGAAGGTAAATACACAACATTTTTATAATCACTCATCCTTTTGTGGAAAACCCATTTTTTCTATGAACTTTCTCTTGTATCTGTTTTATTATCTCAAAAAAACAATTCTCCAATCCTTGCTTAGGAAGACAGCTAGTCAAAAATTTCATCGCATTATTTGCGTCTTCATCGGTTACTTCGTTGTCAGGTGAAATTTTTAAACAAAACTCGTAGAATTCATTGTCATCTAAGGCGTATACTTCATCAAGTGTCATCTTAAACAAATCATAATTATGTCTAGATATATATCCCATATTGTATTCGTTTTCAAGAACTTCGACTACATACTGTGAAGCCATTCGTTGAAACTCATCCTTCATGTAATATATTGTATATTTTCTACTGGGCAGATCATGATTCTGTTCAACAACTTTTTTGATGTCAACAAATTTTATAGTAACCTTCTCTTTCTCTATCCCTTCTTGAATATCCTTATGTCGTTCTTTGATATTCGAATCCACTAGACCCAGTAGGCAAAGATACGCCCTATCAATTCGTTCTGCACTAGCATTATTCCCTGTAAAGGCTAGAATCTTCTCTTTTATTTTTGTCTCAATATCATCAAATGAGCAAAAGCGCATTTCATTATCTTGATCTCCATAATTATACAGTTCAAGCTTTTCAACAAGACTATCATATTGTCCCGAATCAACGACTGCTTTATAACTTTCATATGGTGATTTAATTCTAGGATTTTTTACAGGATTAACAGGTTCTTTGATACCATGTTTTTCTAAGAAATCTTCTGGTATATTCAAGCCATTCGTGGTATGCAAATAAGCTTTCTCAAGAGTGGTGAACTCTAATATTTTCAATAATAGACTCCATATGGCCTCCTTGTAACTAGACATTGCTGATGTGTTGTAAGTTTTGACTTGATGAATAGTAATATATTCACTGTTCTTTTTAATTGAAAAATCCTCAAGCCACTCTAATTCTAAAAAATACTCATTTAAGTCTTCATTTGTGTCGTTAAGTACTTCGATTTTATTTAAAGCCATAAATAAAGCTACTTTTCCCTGATAGTTGTACCCATTCCAACTAAAACTAGCATCAGTAGAATACAAAGTAACATCAATTTCCTCCGCCATGAAAGTTCCTCCTCTTTATTCTTTATCATTGAATTATTAAAACTAATTTCCTAGTTATCTTATCCTTCTAGTGTTCAATTAAAACCAGTGCTGTATTTTATAATAAGCAAAGTGTTTTTTCATCTTTAATCTTATCATGGATTTTGAATTCTAAAAAGAACAATCGATACACAGCAATAAATAATCTTCCTTTTCGCCATAGATGATGAAAAGGAAGATTTCATTTTTTACGAAATAGATTAGTCGACACAATGCCCTAAGCGTGTAGTTCGTAAATGTAAACAATATCTCACTTACTACAGGTGTGGAAATGCGAGTAAACGGCGAGACCTCTTAATAAGGCATACTAACGAATCCATTCTAGACGCCGAATGGATTACTGTCAAAAACACCCATGAACCTATTATTTCAGAAGAATTGTTTTAGAAAGCTCAATTTATTCGCAAAAAAAGCCATCGGGTTAAAAAGAGCAAATGAAAATTAACATCTTTTCTGGCTTCTTAACATGTGTAGCGAGTTATTGACAATGATCAAGTCAATAACTCGCTACACGACAAAGCAGAACGTAAATAAAAAGGCAACTTATTATGTTTTTGTTTTTTTTCTTGGTACATGTTTCTCATTCAAGCAAAAGTCTATTTTTTCTTCAAATAAGCTTATATAGTAAATATGTAAACGGATACATTTGCATTTATATTATTCTTCAAAGGAGAGATTTTTATGAACGAATGGATTAACGAGAAATTATTACCTCCAGTACTAAAATTCGTCAATACCAAAGCAATTACTGCCTTACGGAACGGGATGCTTTACACGATGCCTTTTACCATTGTTGGTTCCGTGTTTCTTCTATTAGCGAATTTCCCAGTTACAGCTATTTCTGAATGGGTTAACGCAAGTGGCCTGGCTGTTTATTTCAATCAAGCATATGGTGCATCTTTTGCGATTATGTCGTTATTTGCGGTCATCGGTATTGCCTACTCATATGTAAAAAGCGAGGGATTTGAAGGCCTCCCAGCGGGCATGATTGCCATGGTGGTTTTCATTTTGTTTATGTCATCTGAAGTCAAAGATGCGGTTTCTGGCGCAGTAGTTGGCAATGTCATCAACAAAGATTGGACAGCTGGCAAAGGGATGATTACAGCTATTATTGTTGGTTTGTTAGTCGGCGTTGTATATAGTTGGTTTTTACGTCATGATATTCGTATCAAATTACCAGAAGCTGTACCAGAAAATGTGGCCAATTCCTTTACTGCGTTAATTCCTGCCAGCGTCATTGTAACTGGTGCAATGCTAATTTTCATTCTTCTAGATAAAGTCTTCAATACGACATTCTTTGACTTTATTTACGAAGTGCTACAATCACCACTTCAAGGAGTCACAGATTCACTAGGTGGCGCATTACTATTAGGTTTTGTCATTCCGCTCTTTTGGTTTTTCGGTGTTCACGGGTCAACAATCGTTGGCGGTATCATGGGCCCTATTTTACAAGCAAACTCTTTAGAAAACACCGAAATTTTGAAATCAGGAAAAGACTTAACACTGGCTAATGGTGGCCATATTGTTACACAACAATTTTTAGATCAATTTTTAACGGTCACTGGTGCGGGCATGACAATCGGGTTAGTCGTGTTCATGGTTTTCTTTGCCAAATCAGCTCAGTTTAAGCAATTAGGTCGGCTTTCAATTGGGCCAGCTGTTTTCAATATTAACGAGCCAATTGTCTTTGCTACACCTATCGTGATGAACCTAATCATGGCTGTGCCATTCATTATCACACCGATTGTTTCTTCTGTTGTGACATATTTTGCCTTGTACACAGGACTGGTTCCTCTCTTTACTGCGGTACAAGTTCCCTGGACTACTCCTCCAATCATTTCTGGACTTTTAGTTGGTGGTTGGCAAGCCGCGTTGCTTCAAGTAGTGGTACTGACGATGAGTTTCTTTATCTATTTACCGTTTGCTAAAAAAATGGATGCACTTAATTACGCAGAAGAAACCAATCAACCAATTACTGAAGAAACCCTTGAAAAAGTCGAAGCACAAAATGTATAAAAATTTGAACAAAGGACTGAAACGATATGTCAATTTTGAAAAATGATTTTCTTTGGGGCGGCGCTGTCGCTGCTCATCAATTAGAAGGAGGCTGGGACCAAGGCGGTAAAGGGGTGAGCGTGGCGGATGTAATGACTGCCGGTGCACATGGCGTCCCTCGTAAAATTACCGCAGGCGTTTTACCAGATGAACACTATCCTAACCATGAAGCGATTGATTTTTACCATCGATATCAAGAAGATATTCAACTATTCAAAGAACTTGGTTTAAATTGTTTCCGAACCTCTATTGCTTGGACACGAATTTTTCCTAACGGAGATGAAGAAACGCCCAATGAAGAAGGCCTTCGTTTTTATGATGCACTTTTTGACGAGTGTTTGAAAAATGGCATTGAGCCAGTTGTGACACTGTCTCACTTTGAAATGCCTTATCATTTAGTCACAAAATATGGCGGTTTTCGCAATCGCCAGGTCATTGATTTTTTTGTCAAATTTGCTGAAGTCTGTTTCACTCGTTACCAGAAAAAAGTCAAATATTGGATGACCTTTAACGAAATTAACAACCAAGCCAATTATGAAGAAGATTTTGCACCTTTTACTAACTCTGGTATTGCTTACCAGGAAGGAGAAGACCGCGAAGCAATTATGTATCAGGCTGCTCATTATGAACTAGTCGCTAGCGCACGTGCAGTGAAAATTGGCCACGCTATCAATCCCGACTTCCAAATTGGCTGTATGATTGCGATGGTGCCTATTTATCCTTATTCTTGTAATCCTGAGGATATGATGATGAGTGTTAGCGCAATGCAAAAACGTTATTGGTTTACCGATGTTCATGTCCGCGGTCATTATCCAAGTGCAATTCAATGCTATTTGAAACGAAAAAACATTTCATTAGATGTCACAAAAGAAGATTTAACTGATTTAGCTAATGGCTGTGTTGATTATATTGGCTTTAGCTATTACATGTCGTTTGCTGTGAAAGGTGCAGAAAAGGCCCCTACTTTTGACTACAATGAAGCAAAAGACTTGGTGCGAAATCCTTATGTAGCAACATCTGATTGGGGCTGGCAAATCGATCCTATGGGCTTACGCTATGCAATGAATTGGTTCAATGATCGGTATGAATTACCACTTTTTATTGTCGAAAATGGCTTTGGCGCTATTGATGAGTTAGAACCAGACGGAACGATTAACGACACTTACCGAATCGCTTATTTACGTGAACATATTGAGATGATGAAAGAAGCCGTTGCGTATGACGGCATTGATTTGATGGGCTATACACCTTGGGGATTCATCGATTTAGTGAGCGCTAGTACAGGCGAAATGAAGAAACGGTATGGCTTCATTTATGTAGATAAAGACAACGATGGTCACGGAACGTTGGAACGGCGAAAGAAAAAATCGTTTGCTTGGTATCAACAAGTGATTGCTACGAATGGTGAAGAATTATAAACAAAAGGCCTTCGTCTAAAGACGAGGGCCTTTTGTTTATGCTTGTAATCCCTTTTCTAAATCAGCCAATAAATCTTCGACTGCTTCAATTCCTACAGATAAACGAATGAGTCCATCTTTAATTCCCACAGCTTCACGATTTTCTTTGGGAATAGATGCGTGAGTCATAATGGCAGGTACTTCAATTAAACTTTCTACGCCACCTAAACTTTCCGCTAAAGTAAAAATTTCCAACGCTTCTACGAAAGGAACGACTTGCTCATCCTTGGCTAATTCAAAAGAAATCATGCCACTAAATCCCGACATCTGTTTTTGCGCAATTTCGTGACCAGGATGACTCGCTAGTCCTGGATAATACACCGTTGCTACCGCTGGATGCGCTTCTAAAAATTCTGCGATTTTTTGAGCATTTTGGGCATGCGCTGCCATCCGGACGCCTAATGTTTTTAAACTACGTTGGACCAGCCAACTATCATGTGGTCCTAAAACAGCACCAATCGCATTTTGTAAAAAGGCAATCTTTTCTGCGCTTTCTGGATGATTCGTTACGACTAAACCAGAGACTACATCACTATGGCCCCCTAAATATTTTGTCCCGCTGTGAACCACAATATCAGCACCTAACGCTAACGGCCGTTGAAAATAAGGCGTCGCAAATGTATTATCGACAATAGTTAACAACTGATGTTTTTTAGCAAGCTTAGCTGCCGCTTCAATATCTGTAATTTTTAACAGTGGATTACTTGGTGTTTCCAAAAACAAGGCTTTTGTATTTGGCTGAATTGCGGCTTCAATTGTTGATAAGTCGCTGGCGTTTACAATCGTGTAGCTTAACCCATTTGCTACAAACACTTTATCCAATAAACGGAAACTCCCCCCATAGACATCGTCACCTAATAAAATATGATCTTCGGGTCCAAACATAGAAATGATTGCATGAATACCAGCTAAGCCTGAGCTAAACGCAAAGCCATGGCTCCCACCTTCTAACTCAGCGATTAAGGTTTCTAACGCGTGACGTGTGGGATTACCTGAACGAGAATATTCATATTCTTTTGGCTGGCCCACGCCATTTTGTTCAAAGGTTGACGTTTGATAAATAGGAACACTCACTGCACCTGTTGTTGTGTCTTTGCTAATGCCGCCATGAATTAATTTGGTATTGAATTTCATAAAAGTTTTCCTCCTAAGAATAAATATTTTTTGATAAATAACGGTCACTACCGTCAGGAAAAATAGTTACAATTGTGCTGCCTGCTGGTAAGCGGCGCGCCTCTCTTAATGCCGCCGCAAACGCTGCGCCGCTGGAGCTTCCCACCAGCAAAGCGCTTTTCTTGGCTAATTGTTTGACCCAGAAAAAACCATCCTCGTCTGAAATGGTATAAAAGCCGTCCACAGGAATCTGTTTAAGAAAAGGCGGCACGAACTCCACGCCAATGCCTTCGATTTCATGTCCGTGTGCAGGTCCGCCATTTAAAATTGAACCTTCTGGCTCCACGCCCCATAATTGCGTCTTACTATTTTGTTCTTTGAGATATCTGCCAACACCAGCAAACGTTCCACCACTGCCTAAACCTGCGACAAAGCTAGTAATCTTCCCGCCTAGGTCTTGAACAATTTCAGGTCCTAATCCTTCGTAGTAAGCAGCAGGATTATCCGGATTTTCAAATTGTAACGGCACGTAACTATTAGGAATTTCCTTGGCTAAGTCTTGGGCACTAGTTATCGCTCCGACAATCCCTTGCTCTGTTGGCGAAGGGACAATTTTAGCACCTAACGCTTGCATCAGCTGTTGTTTTTCCTGACTAAATTTTTCTGGCACAACAAAGATTGTCTTGAGGCCCAGTTGACTGGCAGCTAATGCAAGTCCAATCCCTGTATTCCCCGCTGTCGGTTCAATAATTGTTGTGGCTTGATTTATCTTTCCCGTTTTCATTGCTTCTTTGAGAAGATGCACACCAAGCCGATCTTTGACACTGCCACCTGGATTCAAATATTCTAGTTTCGCATAAATTTTAGTGCCTTCTGGCATAGGATATTGTTCACTTGTAAATTCAAATAATGGTGTTGCTCCGATTGTGTCTAAAATTGACTGAGCAATCATAGCGAATTCCTCCTTCTAATACATGTACATAAAACAAAAAGGTGCTGATCGCATCAGCACCTTTTTTGTTTATTTCTGGTTGTCTAGATTCAGAGAGGAATCGTGTTAGGCAATTTTTCAGAAATAACGGAGGTTTTCCCCATCACAAAAGAGTATGCTGCACTATTTTGCACCATACAACAACAGCTTTCCGTTTCTAAAAAAGGGCTAGCTTGTTTTTTCGTCATGGTTGATTTCCTCCTTCGTCATGTGTTGACCAAACTATACCATTTCCCATTTTCTAGTGTCAACGATTCTAACGATTGCTATTTCCTATCACACCAATGGTTTTCTTATAGGCAAAAGAATTAATAGACCAAAAAAAACAGAAGGCTAGCCTTCTGTTTTTCTGCTACTTATTTAGCACGTTTTAAATACGTACCTTCCGCAGTATTGATTTCTAATAATTCGTCTGCTTCAACAAAATCTGGAACGTTAACAACTAATCCTGTTTCCATTGTAGCGGGTTTACCAGAACCAGTTACTGTTGCGCCTTTGATTGAAGGTTGTGTTTCAGCAACACGTAAGATTACCGTTGTTGGTAAAGTTAAACCAATGACTTCTTCACCATAAAATTGAATTTTTACTTCCATATTTTCTAATAAATATTTTAGTTCTTCTTCAATTAAAGCAGTTGGTACTTCATATTGTTCATATGTTTCTAAATCCATGAAAATAGCCATATCATCTTGGCTGTATAAATATTGAACCGGTTTTGTATCGATGTGCGCTTTTTTCACTTTTTCATCTGGGCGCATTGTTGTATCTGTTGTAGAACCCGTACGAACATCTTTTAATTTCATACGCATAACCGTGTTACCTTTACCTGGTTTGTGGTGGCTAGCTTCCATTACTTTAATTAATTTGCCGTCTTGCTCAAAAGTCATACCGGCTTTTAAATCGCTTGCTGCAATCATTGTAATTTCTCCTTTTCTCTGGTTAATTCTTCATTATTGTAGCAAATAACCTAGGATTAATCTAGGAAATCACGTATCTTTTTTAGAAGTTTATCACTCCCCAGACATTGAATTGGGAAATAAAACGAGTTTAACTTGCCTTTTTTCTTGAATTGCGTTAGAATTACCAAGCTTTCATCAATTATTTTCACTTTTTACATAGAAAAAATCAATCATTAAAGGGGGTGATGATATGATACGTCAAACGCTATCTTTATCAAAAACACATGAGGTTGTCTGTCACTAAACATACGTTGGTGAGACAAATTGCCTTTCAGCGTATGTACTCGGTCTATTTGAAAGGAATTTAAAATCATGAACCCAACTATTCAACCTTACCAATTTAACATAATTAAAGAACAAGTCGCTGTGTTACTAAACACCTATACGTCTGTTAACGATGCTACGACTGTCAAAACTGTCCAGGCCCTATGTGCCGAAAAAATCAATGGGTTATTTCCAGAAGAACACCCTGCTGTTACGATTTTGTTGGACAAAGTGATGGATCGTCGTTTAACACGCGCACGTGCTGAAAAATATTTAGATGAATTAAAAGAAACCGTGTTGCCCTTTAAAGAACCTTCAACACCACAAGTCACGAAAGTCTTTCGCAAAGTGAAAAAGTTAAAGATTCCTGAGTGGGAAAACATGGATTTACGGAACAATACCTATGTCGGTTGGAACGACGCTGGGACTCAGAAAAAATTTATCTTAGCTTATCGAGAAAATAAATTAATCGGCGTCCACGGCACCCTTTCACCCACCATTGTTAAAGGTGTTTGCTCCATCTGTCAAACAATCACGAATGTGTCTATGTTCCTAGCTACCACCAAATCAGGCGGCGACGGAACCTACACGAAAAAAGGCAATTACATTTGCCATGATAGCGACACCTGTAACCAACAATTAACACAACCTGAATATTTGGAAGCCTTTATGGAAAATGTTAAGGCTGTGAAATAACAAAAAACCGTCAAGAAAATTTCTTGACGGTTTTTTTGTTACATCTCTTTCAATTTCCCACGAAATTCTTCAATACTTTCATAACCTTTTGCTGCCATGATTTCTTGTAATTCTTTGGCTAGACGCGCAAAAACTTGTGGACCTTCTTGATGCAATTGTGTGCCGACTTGTACTAATGTCGCACCACATAAAAGATGCTCAAAAACATCTTTTCCACATGTAATACCGCCCGTTCCAATAATTTTGATTTCTGGTTTCAAACGTTGCGCAAACGCACGAACATTGGCTAACGCTGTTGGTTTGACATATTCGCCGCCCAGTCCACCGAAGCCTCCTTTTGGTTTAATGACCACTTCTTCCTTGTCACTGTCAATATATAAACCATTACCGATGCTATTAATACTATTCACGTATACTAAAGGGAATTTATTTAAAATTTCAGCCATTGCGTCAAAATGTGCAATATCAAAAAATGGGGGTAATTTTACACCTAATGGTTTAGTAAAAAATTGGAAAACTTCTGTTAAAAGCTTTTCTGTTAATTCAAAATCATAAGCAATTTGCGGTTTACCAGGCAAATTGGGACAAGACAAATTAAATTCTGTCACTCCTGTGTATTCACTTTCTTGCACTTTTTTTAAAATAGCGATATTTTCCTCATAATTCATACCAGATACAGATAAAAAGCGTAACTCCTCAGGAAATTCCTTTTGACGTGCAATCTGATAATCTAAATAATAATCAATCCCTAAATTAGGCAAGCCCATTGAGTTAATACTTCCTAATGGTGTATCAAAATACCGAGGCTCCTCATTGCCCTGACGAGGATTAGGTGTTGCCGTCTTAGCGACAAAAGCACCTGCTTGAGAAGCCGCTAACTCGTCCATTTCCTTAATTGTCATACAATGAATGCCTGATGCGTTCATTAACACATTCGCCAATTTATGTCCCGAAAACTCTACTGAAATATCCAAAAGAAAAACCCTCCTGTAAATTGTTTTACTCATAAGCTTACCACCTTCACGTAAGCTTTTTATGATTATAGCATGTTTTTTTGCGTTAGTGTTATTTATATAAATTTAAAAAGGAATAAGCCATTGTGACTTATTCCTTTTCTTAGGGAAACTAACGTATCCAAAATTGATTGATTCTTATCGTCCCACAATAAACGTCAATTCACATTCGCAGACCTTTTTATCTTCCACGTAAGCAGTCGCTTTGCCGATGCCGACAAAGTCACGTAATTTGACGATTTCAAAATGTAATTTCAAGACATCACCAGGGACCACTTTTTGACGGAATTTTGCTTTGTTGATACCGCCAATATAGGCCGTTTCACCTTCAAATTGATCCATTTTTAAGATTAAAATCGAACCTACTTGTGCCAATGCTTCAATAATCAAAACGCCTGGCATTGTTGGATTTCCAGGGAAATGTCCTTGGAAAAATTCTTCGTTAATTGTCACATTTTTTGTTGCAATAATCTTTTCATTTGGAATAATTTCATCCACATAATCAATATAACAAATCGGATAGCGATTAGGAATCATTTCCATAATTTCTGTTGCAGTCATTACTTTTTTCATACTAGTTTTCCTCCCATTTCTTCAAGCAAATTACACCATTATGGCCACCAAAGCCAAACGAATTACTAATTGTATAGTCCGCTGTAATGTCACGTGCACCTTCTGTGACATAATCTAAATCACAATCTGGATCAGCAACTTGGTAGCCTACTGTCGGATGAGCTTTTCCTTCTTGCAATGTTTGCACACAAGCGATCGCTTCGATACCGCCAGCCGCGCCCAATAAATGTCCAGTCATACTCTTTGTACTTGAAATTGGAATTTGCGATGCTCGCTCACCAAAGACACGTTTGATGGCCGTTGTTTCCGCAGCGTCATTCGCTGGGGTTGACGTACCATGAGCATTGATATACCCAATTTGTTCCGGCGTAATCCCTGCTTCCGCAATCGCCATTTCCATCGCAGCCGCCGCGCCACTACCGTCTTTTAAAGGAGCGGTCATGTGGCTAGCATCACAGTTGCTGCCATATCCAACAATTTCGCCGTAGATAGTTGCGCCACGTTTCTGTGCATGCTCGAGTTCTTCTAAAACCAGCATTCCTGCGCCTTCACCCATCACAAAACCTTTTCGTTCTTTATCAAAAGGAATCGAAGCCCGAGTCGCATCTTCTGTTGTATTTAAAGCATTCAATGCTGCAAAGCCTGCAATCCCAATTTCACATACTGTGGCTTCTGTCCCACCAGTTACCATCATGTCCGCTAAACCATATTTAATCGTGCGAAAAGCTTCACCAATCGCATTCGTCGCAGAAGCACAAGCAGTCACGATAGTTTGAGAAGGTCCTTTTGCACCTAAACGAATCGAAATATTTCCCGCTGCCATATTAGCAATTACCATGGGCACGAAAAATGGTGTTACGCGTTTTGCGCCTTTTTTATCCATTACCCGTACTTGGTCTTGTAAGGTAGTCATCCCGCCAATCCCACTACCGACAATCACACCTAAACGAGTCGGGTCAATCGTTGCTTCTGTTAAACCACTCATTTCCCAAGCTTCTAAAGCAGCGACCAAGCCATATTGAGAAAATAAGTCCATTCTTTTTTGCTCTTTGCGTTCTAAAACAGCACTTGGGTCAAACTCTTTCACTTCACCAGCCAAAGCTACCCCAGTATCTTCAGAATCAAATTTAGTAATTTTGCCAATTCCTAGCTTGCCATCCACTAGATTATGCCAAAATTCTTTTACGGTATTGCCTAATGGTGTTACGGCACCCATGCCGGTTATGACCACTCTTTTCATACTGTACCTCCGAGTTTATTTTGATTATCAAACTATTATTTCATGCGGTTTCCAGCACTTTTTCCCAAAAAATAAGAAAAATAGTTTGACTTTCAAAGTATTTTGGTTAATAATTCAGACATCAGGAAAAATGTCTGTTTTTTTCAAGATTAGAAAATTGAGAAGATTTTGTTATCATTCTCACACAGATAATACCAGTTGAAATTTTATTCGTCAACTCAATAAATGTAACTTTTACATTTTGATGAAGAAAAGCCTATTCTATCAACAAAAATTTTTTATTAAAGGAGATTTTATATGTTTTTACAAAATAAGAATGTCGTCGTAATGGGTGTTGCCAACAAAAAAAGTATTGCTTGGGGTTGTGCAAAAGCATTAAAAGATCAAGGGGCCAATGTTATTTATACGTATCAAAATGAACGCATGAAAAAGCAAGTGGTTAAATTAGCAGATGAAAATGATTTGTTGGTGGAATGCGATGTTGCTTCTGACGCGTCCATTCAAGCAGCCTTTGAAACAATTAAAAATGAAGTGGGCACGATCGATGGACTAGTCCATGCGATTGCTTTTGCCAAAAAAGAAGAATTGTCTGGAAACGTTAGTGACATCACTCGTGATGGTTTCCTATTAGCACAAGATATTAGTAGCTACTCTCTTTTAGCAGTCACTCATTATGCGAAACCTTTGTTAAATCCTGGTTCAGGAATTGTCACATTGACGTATTTAGGTTCCGAACGTGCGATTCCTAACTACAATATGATGGGGATTGCTAAAGCTTCTTTAGAAACTGCCGTGAAATATTTAGCTTTTGAATTAGCTGCAGATAAAATTCGTGTCAACGGAATCTCCGCAGGAGCGATTAAAACATTGGCTGTGACTGGTGTAAAAGACTACGATCAATTGATTAGTATTTCTAATGAGCGGACACCAGATAAAACAGGTGTAACCATTGAAGAAGTCGGAAACACTTGTGCCTTTTTAGTCAGTGAACTAGCTAGTGGTGTGGTCGGTGACATCATTTATGTCGATAAAGGCGTTCACTTAACTTAATCATTTTTTGTCTTTATTTTCTATTTATACATTAAAAAACAGAGATTGGACGATCTCTTTCACTCATTGATTGTCCAATTTCTGTTCTATTTTGTACTTTATTCTATAATAAAATTGACAGTTCCAATTCCAAAAACAGTTGTTAGGATTTGATTAACTTGTTCAAAAAGTTTTGATAAATCTTCCAGTTTATTTTTAGATTGGATTTTTTCAGAACCGTTATCGTAGCTTAAATGATTGTACGCTTCTTTAAAGGTTACTGCTGTGTCTTCTTTTCGATAAAGGATATATTCGTCATCTAGCATATCCATTTGTAGCTCCTGTTTAAATCCATTTCTGGCAACAACAGCAGAAACTAGATGAGCAACAGTCAAGCCATCTAACGGAATGTCCACTCCATTCATTGCTAATGTGTAGACGGTATCTTCCACTAAACCACAGGCGTTACAACCACCACTGGTTAAATCTACTGTACTTGTTATAATTGCCTCTTGCATCGTTTCTTCCCCCATATTGTTTTTTAAAGTTATTCTTTCATTTGTTATTTACGAACGTAATTCACATCATAATCGTCAACTTCAATATAGATATAGATTTTTTTATCAGGCATTTTACTGCGAATGTCTCGTTCAATCGCATTCACAACATCAGGTGCATCTTCTTCCATTGGTTCTACCACATCAATTTTTGCCGCTACTAAAATTTCAGTTGGACCTAAATGAACGGTCTTTACATCAATTAGTTTTTCAACATCCGCCCGATCAAATGCAGTTTTAATTTTTGCTAAATCTTTAGCAGTCACACTTTCACCAATAATCAAACTATAAAATTCTTTCGCTAAGAAAATGGCTGCACACATTAATAGTAAACCAATCAGTAAACCACTGATAGCATCAAATGCAGCAATTCCAGTTACCATTGTTAAAAGGGTTCCCACCAAAGCTAAACACAAACCAATAACCGCACAAAAGTCTTCCGTAAAAATAATTAAAATTTCACTGTGACGACTTTCTCGCAAAAATTTTAAGAGCGATAACTTCTCTGTATTCAATTCTTTGATTTCTTTCATCGCTACACGCAAAGAGCTACCTTCCACAAGCAAACCAAAAATTAAAATACCAATGACAATAGCCACATTTTCTACTTCATGAGAGGGATGCAGTAACTTCTGAATAGCCTCCATTACGCCTAACGCGCCCCCACCAAAAAAGAGCATCGTTGCAACAATTGTACTAAAAAAGTATTTTGCACGGCCTTCTCCAAATTGATGTAACGCACTTTGTCCACGAGAAGCGCGCTTATTCCCAAAAAGTAATAACACCTGATTACTACAGTCCACGACACTGTGGATACTTTCATTCATCATAGCGGTACTACCACTTAAAGCAAAACCAACAAATTTACTAATCGCTACTAAAATATTCGCAATCAGCGCGGCAATAACTGCAAACATGCCACTCGATTTTTTTGTCTCCATAATTACCTCCTATATGTAACGTAAAACTAAGATAAACCACCCGTTTATTCATCCATCATTTTACCACTTCTGAGGTATTTGTAAAAAAGAGTTCTCTTAAAATTCAAAAAGAAATGTACTGACTGTTTTAGTTGGCCCTCATTTATCGGTGTCCATCCCACTCTTGATAAAATTCCTCCAGATAAAGTTCCATAAATTGATGACGCTTTTCCGCCAATAAGCGACCATAATTTGTATTCATTTGTTCCTTTAACTTTAAAAGTTTCTCATAAAAATGCATAATAGCAGTATCTTCCCCATTCCGGTATTCTTCTTGGGTTAACTGTTCACGAGGTTGTTTATGAGGATCGTGAATTAAACGGCCTTTATTTCCCGAATAAGCCATCACCCGTGCAATTCCAATTGCGCCGATGGCATCTAGTCGATCCGCATCCTGGACCACTTTTCCTTCTAATGTAGTAACTGTTTTCCCAGTATTTCCTCCTTTAAAGGACATATTAGCAATAATGGAAAGGATGTGATTCGTTTGCTCTGTTGATACGTTATTTGCTTCCAACCATTGTTGCACCTTTAGCAAGCCAGCCTCTTCACTTTCGTTAAATTTTTCATCGCCAATATCATGTAACAATGCTGTTAATATACATAAAAATAAATTTGCTTGTTCTTTCTCTGCAATTGTTTTTGCTAATTGTGTCACTCGATAAATATGCCACCAGTCATGGCCACTTGCTTCGTTGGCTAATTCTTGTTGAACATAACGCTCTGCTGCTTGAATAATTGTTTGTTCTTCAAAACTGAGAGATTCATTTTCAAACATCCTAACACTCCTTTATTCTGGATTTAAAATTTCCACCTGGATAATCCCGCTAGCTTTCAGAAACATATTGGTGACAATCGGACCTACAAAAGAAAATCCTCTTTTTTTTAAGTCTTTTGCTACGTTATCTGACAAAAGCTGTGTGCGTGGGACTTGGTATGCTTCTTCATAAATAGATAAAACGGGGACGTTTTTTACAAATTGCCATAGATAATTGGCAAAACTGCCAAATTCTTCTTGTACTTTTAAAATTGCTTGCGCATTTTTAATGGTTGCTTCAATTTTGCGCCGATTGCGAATCATATCTGGATCAGCTACTATTCGATCGACTTCGTCAGGCAACAGCGCGGCAACTTTTTCCGGCTTCATTTGGCAAAAATTTTTCATGAATGCTACTTTTTTCCCTGCTGCTGCTTTCCAACTTAAACCAACTTGAAAAACACCCACCGTCAACAATAAAAACAGCAAATCATCCTCTCTTGTAGGTTTTCCCCATTGTTCTGTATACCATTGATAGTTGTTCATCGCCGCCTCCTTTTAAGACTGTTCAAATGTTAATAATGCTTGTTTCATTGCTAAACCACCACGGTAACCGGTTAATTGTCCCTTGCTGCCGATGACTCGATGGCAAGGAATGACCATTAATAAAGGATTTTTCCCAATCGCTGTGCCAACTGCTCGAACCGCACGTGGACGCCCAATTTTTTCTGAAATTTCTTGATAGGTCATTGTCTCACCATAAGGGATTTCTTGCAACGCCTGCCAAACTTCTTTTTGAAAGGGCGTTCCTTCGATGTCTATGGGGCAAGCAAACGTTGTCGAATGTTGGTTAAGATAACTTATTAATGCTTCTTTATAAGGCGCAGTTTTCTTTTCAGAAGCTTCTAATTGTGCTTGAGAGTACCAGTTTTTCAGCTCTTCTATCGATTGATTGGCTGAACCTACAAAAGTTAGTCCAGCGTCTGTCACACCAAGATAATAGTGATCGTTCTGCCATTCTTGTTGCGCATAATAAATCTTTTTTACCATATGTCTACACTTCTTTCTCGTGTTTTCTTATCTTCATTATAATTCTTTTGGCTTTCAAAATCTTGCGCTCCTATCACTTTTTACTTGTTTTTATTAGGGATTCTTTTACAATGAAGAAAACGGGAGGTGTGCTTACAATGAAAACAACGTATCGACTTACTCAGAAACGTTGGGAAGCCATTCAAAATAATAATACGCAATTTGATGGTGATTTTTTTTATGGTGTGACCACAACTAAAATTTTTTGTCGTCCTTCGTGCCCTTCACGTGTGCCCAACAAGAACCACGTTCTGATTTTCAAAACGGCTCAGGAAGCTTTAACACTTGGTTTTCGTCCATGTAAAAGATGTCAACCAACCGGGCAAGTCGTTCCTAACGAGGAATGGGTTGCTCAAATTAAGCAATTTATTGATCGGCATTCAGCGGAACCTTTAAGTTTAGACTATTTAGCGCAAACCTGCCACGGTAGTCCCTTTCATTTGCAGCGAACCTTTAAGGAACAGACGAAACAAACCCCATTAGCTTATTTAACAAGTGTCCGAATTAGGCAAGCCCAAGAATTGCTTCTCCATTCACCCCTTACGATTCAACAAATCGCGAAAAAAGTTGGCTTCCAAACCGCAGCATATTTTGCCACCACTTTTAAAAAAGAAACAGGCGTAACCCCCTCTGTTTATCGCAGTAAAAATGAGCCGAAAAAATAACATTTCGGCTCATCGGATTATTTATTGGGGCGTAATTGTAGCCACGCTACAATCAATTGACTGATTTCTGTTTGCTGTTGCTCGTTAGAAATTGTCGCTTTGTTGTCTCCTTTTTGGACACCGTAATTACCAAACCCTGCATGGTTACCACCTTTGATAGATACATACTGCGTATCTTTCGGCAAGAACTGTTTGGCTTTTTGGTAGCTAGTCCAATTTAAAACACCATCGTTTGTAGCTGTTATTGACAGAACCGGCAGATCTTGCTTGTTTAGTGCACCTTTTTCGTCAGGATAGCTAGCTAAATAAATCATGCCTTTGATTCGTTGCTCATTTTCCGCTACAAAACGGCTAGCCATCACACCACCCAGAGAATGTCCAGCCAAAACGAAGTTTTGTTGTGGATGATCCTTTATAATTTGTTCTGCAGCATTTGGTGCAAGAACCGCTAAATTCAAAGGAAAATGAACAACATAGACATCATAACCTTTCGTAGCAACTTCTTGCGCCCATTCACTATAACTAGCGGGCGCAACCAATGCACCTGGATAAAAAATCAGTGCTGTATCATTTTTTTGCCCGTTTGTGTAATAATCATAGTTTTTTTCTTGCGTAGCACTTTGACTTATTTTTAAGGCTGAATCGGTTGCTTGATACGTACTATTTTTAATAAAAATAGTCAGGCCGATGACTAATACCGCTAAAAAAAGCCCGAGTCCTAGGACAATTTTTTTCCAACGTGATTTTGTTCTATTTTTCATCTCATTTCCTCCCAATGAAAAAATTCTTCTTTCTGATTCTACCTTTAATAAAAAAAGAACACAACAATAGGAGTTGGTGAAGCAATCCTTCTGTTGCTCCACCAACTCCTAAATAGACTGTTTCTCTAATCCAGGGATTATTTTGTCTCTTTTTCGCCTGCTTCTAAGTAGCTGATAATAACCGTTTCAAATCATCATTTATTTTTCCTACACTTCCCTTATTAAAATAACAATGAAGCTGAAAGCAGAAATATCAACACCGAACAGATCAATAAAGCCCTGTTATTTGATAAAGTATAGTCTAAATAGATATACTCGCCAATGAAAAATACTATCAGAGCTAACGAAGCCCTTAATAAACCAACATTTTAAAAAATATATTCTTTGAAAATAAAGGAAAGGACTCCCAAAATAAGGAATGATAGTAACATTGACTTAACAATAAACCATTGCTTTCTCGCCATTCTAACACTTCTCTCTAATGAAATTAATTATATCGCTTCACTTGAAACCATCAATACACTTTCTTAAATTTTTTCATTAATATATAAATTATTTTTCAAAATAACACCTCCCTTATTAAGTGATTATTTACCTCAAATGTAAATTTATACTACAGAACATTAAATTTATTGAGCATGTTAT
>SKEV01000467.1_pt1 | contig 18842 bp, 15 predicted proteins | sample 4819531 | NCBI WGS metagenome assembly SKEV01 (sample SAMN11008800, study PRJNA524170) | human gut metagenome | biome: Human fecal sample; material: Feces; isolation source: fecal sample from pouch patient p9, p28 | host: Homo sapiens | place: Israel: Tel-Aviv | collected 2016-08-01 | reverse complement strand
GCAATATGCTGCCTCGGACTGCAGGTCAGTGCGATTGCGGCATCCGCTGTCGTTGCTTCCAGGTATGCCGACGCTGACTCGATGCATTGGTTGTATGCGGTTGCCGCAGTGCTGATTGTCTCCTGCTTCGAGTTCGCGTTGATACCGCTGTGGAGATTGCTGACCTTAGTTGAAAAACGTGATGTCTTTTCCGGCAAAGCCATGCGTTGGGTGAATCACATTCTCATATATGCGGGGATTGAAGGCATACTGGTGCTCGCTGTGATGATTGGCCAAATCTGGTTGTCACCTTCGCGCTTTCTGATGGCCGCGATAGGGGTCGACGAGCAAATATTCCCATACGTCGTGCTGGCGGTTGGTGCGGCAACGCTTCTGCTGATCGCGGCGTTCGAACTGTTGATGGTGGTGATGCGCTCGCTGTTGATGCAGGCTATCGAACAGCGTGACGAACTGGCGGTGGTGATTTGATATGGCCATTCGTGTGAATCTTGACGTGATGCTCGCCAAAAGAAAGATGAGTGTCAGTGAATTGGCGGAGGCTATAGGCATAACGCCGGTCAATGTTTCGGTGTTGAAGAACGGACGGGCCAAGGCGATACGGTTTTCCACGCTTGATGCCATATGTGAGACATTGCATTGTCAACCGGGAGAAGTGCTCGAATGGGTTGACGGCGAAGATGAGTGACGTCTTACGGTGATGCGATAATCGAACGTATGTGCGAATGTTTGAACTTGTTTTCGGAGCCGACCAAAGCATGGTTCAAACATGCGTTCAACCGGCCCACCGAAGCCCAGCAGCAGGCGTGGCCGGCCATCCATTCCGGCGAGAACGTGCTCGTTGTGGCGCCCACTGGGTCGGGTAAAACCCTCTGTGCGTTCCTTTCGGCTCTTGACCGGCTTATGGCGGGCGGAGCGCGTTCCGCAGGAGTGGACGTTCATGGCGAAACCGCGGCAACCGAGAGCCATGCGGAACGAAGAACTGTGAAGAAAGGTTCCCACAAGAAAACGAAGCGTAACGTCAAAGTGCTGTATATTTCGCCATTGAAGGCGCTTGGCGTCGATGTGACGAAGAATCTTGAATTGCCATTGCGGGGAATTGCTCAACAGTGCGAGGCGATGGGACTGCCCGTCCCCGATGTTGAAGTGGCTATGCGCAGCGGTGATTCCACACCTGAACAACGTCGAAAAATCGTCAGCCATCCGCCGGATATTCTCGTCACCACGCCGGAATCATTATTCCTGCTGCTTACTTCCAAAGCGAGCAGCATATTGGCGGATGTGGAGACGGTGATCGTCGATGAGGTGCATGCGGTCGCGGGTTCGAAGCGAGGCGCGCATCTCGCATTAAGTCTTGAACGCCTTGACGACATGATCGGACATCCAGTGCAGCGCATAGGGTTATCGGCAACCGTTAATCCCGTTGAGGAAGTAGCGCGGTTCCTTGGAGGTTCGCAACCGGTAACGGTGGTGAACCCCGGCGCTGTTCCGGCTATGGACTTGAGAGCCGCGGAACCATTGCGCAATATGCTTGACACCAGCGCTACAGGTGGTTCGGTATGGCCGGCTCTTGAACGGTCCATTCTCGATGAGGTGTTGCGGCATCGAACCACATTGGTGTTCGTCAACTCGCGTGGATTGGCAGAGAAGCTTACTGCACGGCTCAACGACATGTATGCGGAGTCGAAACAGGGCACGGAGGCGACCGATTTGAGTGAGCACTGTGATTTGGGCTCACCGGAAGGCCGTGAGCAATTTGCCGGGCATTACGATTCGGTGGTGGGGTCCACCACCATGTTGGTTGAATCGCATGACGATGTTGATGTGATTGCCATGGCACATCACGGGTCCGTGTCAAAAGATCGGCGCAAACGGATCGAAGAGCAGTTGAAACGCGGCCAGTTGCGTTGTGTGGTGGCCACCTCCAGCTTGGAACTCGGCATCGATATGGGCTCTGTGGATCTAGTGATTCAGGTGGCTGCCCCATTGTCGATCGCATCGGGATTGCAGCGAGTGGGCCGTGCCGACCACAATGTCGGGGGAGTCTCTCATGCGTTGTTCTTCCCTATAACCCGACAACAGATTATTGGCATAACAGCCAGCATGGAATGTATGCGGGAAGGGGCTATAGAACCATTGCGCATGCCCCGCAATCCTCTGGATGTGCTCGCACAGCAGACCGTTGCGGCCTCGGCCATGGAAGATCTTTCTACGAATGATTGGTACGACCTCGTGCGTCGTTCCGCGCCTTTCCGAGATCTCGATCGGTCCATGTTCGATGCGGTTATCGGCATGATGACAGGCACATACAACAGTGAGGACTTTTCCGCATTCCGCCCGCCGCTGCAATATAACGAAGAAGCGGGGCTGATTTCCGCACGCCCAGGAGCGCAACGTTTGGCAGTGACCAGCGGCGGTACCATCCCTGACCGTGGCATGTACACGGTGGTGCTTCCGGAGGAAGGCTCCGGTTCGGGCCCTCGGCGGGTAGGTGAGCTGGATGAGGAAATGGTATACGAATCCCGTGTGGGAGACATCATCACCTTGGGGACTTCGACTTGGCAGATCCAAGAGATCACACGGGACAGGGTAGTGGTGGTTCCCGCACCAGGCCGTACTGCACGCCTGCCATTCTGGCATGGGGATCAAGACGGGCGCGATTATGGTTTCGGATTGGCACAAGGACGTTTGACACGCGAACTCAGCCAAAGATTGCACAGACATGAACCAGCAAAGAATGGTGATCAGAATACGGTCCAAACTGTATCGGAAGTGCGATTCGACCGTGAGGCCACACAACGTTTGAAGCGGGATGGTCTTGACCGCAATGCCATAAGCAATCTTGCCAAACTGCTTGACGAACAACGTGAGGCGACCGGTGTGATTCCTTCGGATCGTGATTTCGTGGTGGAACGTTGTCAGGATGAAGGTGGGGATTGGCGCATTATCATCCACTCGCCATACGGTAGGCGCGTGCATGAGCCTTGGGCGTTGGCTATTACCACTCGAATCAAACAGCGGTTTGGTTTCGATGGTCAAGTGTATGCGGCCGACGATGGCATTGTTCTACGATTGCCGGACGGTTATGGCGATTTGCCGATGCATGAGCTGCTGCTGTTCGACGTGGACGAATTGCAGCGCATCGTTGAGACGCAGATTGGCGAAAGCGTGCTCTACATGGCCCGATTCCGCGAATGCGCGGCCAGATCACTTTTTCTGCCGCGCACTCGTCCAGGTAAGCGTGTGCCGCTATGGCAGCAGAGGTTGAAGGCCGCACAACTATTGAATGCGGCCCGTACCCGTAAGAATTTTCCCCTACTGCTGGAAACCGCGCGCGAATGCCTGCAGGATGTGTACGATCTTCCCGCATTGCGCACGATTATGAACGGGTTGAATACTGGGACGATACTGTTGTCGGAAGTGGTTACCGAAACGCCGTCTCCATTCGCGGAGAATATGCTATTTGGTTTCGTTGGCTCGGTGATGTACCAGTATGACGTGCCGCAGGCTGAACGAAGCACACAATTGCTGTCCATGGATCCGGAAGTACTGGAACGGCTCTTAGGGAGTACGGACATGGCATCATTGTTGGATGCCGAAGCCGTTACACAGGTGGAAGACGAGCTTGCCGAACGAACATTCTGGAATGATCTCGCCGAAGAAGATATCAACGGGCGCGTAACGAGATACGCCAAGACGCATGGCCCATTCACCTCTGACAAGATGATTGCCGAACTTGATATTGACGCGGCTCAAGCGGTGCATGCGCTTGATGAGCTGGATGCTCGAGGCGAACTCATCAAAGGAAGGTTCACTGATTTAGGTGAGACTTCCGAAAAGAGCGCTATTCAGCAATGGCTTCACAAAGATGTTTTCCGGCGCATTCGATCGTTGTCTCTCGCCAAGGCCCGAAAAGCCGTCAAACCGGTCGATCCGAGCGTCTATCAGGCTTTTCTGCTTGATCGTCAAGGAGTCGGTCCTGTTGGAGGTGAACGCTACGAAGGTGTCGATGGTCTGATGCGTGTCATCGAACAGTTGGAAGGCGTGTTCCTGAACGCTTCGGTATGGGAATCCACGGTATTCCCGGCACGTGTGCGTGACTATCAGCCCAGCATGCTCGACGAGCTCATTTCATCATCGGATGTGGTGTGGGTTGGCTCGAAAGCGAGTGGATCCAACGCCAAAGAAGCTGGTGATATCGCCTTTTATCCAGCGGGTTCTTTGCTGCTCAACCCATCTGAACCGACATTAGAAGAACTGAAAAATAATGAAACATTGACTATGCCGGAAGCCGTGCTAGCAGCATTGAGCGGTGGAGGAGCGTTCCCCATTCAACAGCTTTCAGCTGCAGCCAAAACCATCTGGCAGCAGCATGCCGAAGTGCAGGTGAACCCTGAAACAGGCGAAATCATATTCCCCGCATGGGGCGAGCAACAGTTCGAGGAAGCCCTATGGTCACTGGTATGGCAAGGAAAAGTGACGAACGGCTCGTTCACGCCAGTACGAACGCTCCTACACGGAGGCAAAACTGTTCGCACACCTCGTCGTGCCGCACGTAGGCGCGTCACCATGCGTCCTCCAACACCATTGAGCTTGAGTGGATTATGGTCCGCTGTAGCTTGTGGTGATGGGCGAACCGTTCTATCAAATAAAACGCTAGACAGTGTCATCGAGCCTGCCATGTCTAAAAACAGAGATACCGGCATTGATGATGCGGCGCATGCAGCAAGTGTGGAGGAGCGTAAGTTGGCGCTCATCGACTCGCTGCTGGATCGATATGGGGTGATTGCCGCTCCTTTGGTTGATAAGGAACGGATTGCCGGAGGATTTTCATCACTCTATCCAGTACTCAAACGAATGGAAGAACATGGCACACTGGTCCGAGGCATGTTCGTGAAAGGTTTCGGCGCGGCACAATTCGCGGAGCGAGAAACCATCGACGCGCTTCGTAGCGATACGCAATGGCATAGTCAGTCCTGCGCGGCGCTCGATGTGACTGATCCCGCCAATCTTATTGGCTCCGCAATCGCCTGGCCAGAACAGGATTACCTCAAACCGGCACGTAGATCTGGCTCCGTCATCGTACTCAGACAAGGCGAACCCGTGTTGTTTGCCGTGCCAAAGAGTCATAAAATCGTCAGCTTCGCAACTGACGAGACAATATTGAAACCAGCTTGCGCCGAATTTGCCTACGCATTGCAACGACAGCCCAGTGGCAGCATCAGTTTCAGCGAAATGAACGGCATGTCATTAAAGGAACGGAATGCGAATCGGCAGATCCTTCATGCGGCCGGCTTCGTCGACAGCCCGCAAGGCATGAAGCTCTACTGCTAGCTTGGTGTTACATTGCGTGAGCCAAAGCGAACGAAACGGACGCACTGGCAGAACCGTGTCGATAACAACAATGCCCGCATCTTGCAAGTACAAGCGAAACCAAAACGATCCCAGCCATCGCAAGATACGGGCATTGTCAATGAAAAACAAGTTAGCCGATGATGGCGATTGGTGCGGAAAGCTCCGTGCCAGAGCCATCTCGACGCATATCCGGCTTCGGCAATTCCACGCCGGCACCGCCCTGCGTGGAGGCGTGTACTGGGTATGCGCCCACAAATGCGAGAACCAACGTATCCTGTCCCTTGAGGAAGCGCTGCGAACGAACACCACCGGTACCGCGGCCCTTCGTCGGATACATTTCCAACGGGGTTACCTTCGCAGAACCATTCTCCGTACCCGGCAACGCTTCGGAATCGCCCGCAACCGTCAACACCACAGCTCCAGACGCGGAGAACAGGCCATTCTCGCCTTCTTCATAATTCCATGCCACCTTGCTGGCGGGAACTACCGCGAACGCAGCCGCTGAGCAGCCTTCAGCCAGGCGAATGCCTGCCATGCCTCCGGCGGTGCGTCCCTGCGGGCGTACGTTCTTCGCCTCGAACGTCAGCAGGGAGGAGTCGGTGGATACAAACACCAGCCGATCCTCGTCACGCGCTTCAGCGGCAGCCAGAACTTCATCATCATCCTTCAAATCGATGACACTCCATGAATCCATGGTGGTGGGCGATTCGCGATTCCAACGCTTGACTACACCATTGCGCGTACCCAACGCAAGAGGAGTGGGCTCTACGGCATTATCACCGGAATCGTCGGCGGATGGCATGGCGATCGCAGCGATCACACGTTCACCACGAATTGGATCGGTGTTTTCCGTCATGCCGATTAACTCTTCGGCATGAACGCCGCCAGTCACGTGGAGCGGCCCATCCGCAGACACAACCGGCAATTCCACGACATGCGCCACAATCAGACGGCCGGCAGATGTGATCAAACCATATGAGGAACGCGTGGTCGTGCGGAAGATCGAAATAATCTGATCATCCTTTACACGCTGGTCGGCAGAAGAGCGATTCTCCCAACGCTCCAACGCGTTTTCGGAGGTGCGTGCGATCAGACCAGTGGCCGACAACATCACCGCGCAGGGTTCATCGTCGATCTGCAAAGCTATGGCTGCGGCATTGTCTTCGCCGGCTTTTTTCGCGGCCTTCGCGGCGGCGGCGACATCGGCGGCGGCGGACGACACCGTGGCTGCAGCGCGTGCCGCAGCCACAGCGGAGGCGGATACGCCATCATCGCCATGCGCTGCAACAGGCACAAGCCTGCCGTCAGCGTCTTCATCCAACAGCACAGTGCGACGTGGCGTGCCATACGTGGCAACAGCCTCGTCCATTTCGGCGATCACCACGCCGTCAAGCGCCTCAGCGGAGGCGAGAATGCGATCCAATTCCTCGATACGTTGCTTCAAATCGTCGCGTTCCGCTTCAAGCTCGATGCGGCTCATTTTCGTCAGACGACGCAAGCGCAGGTCAAGAATGTACTGTGCCTGAATCTCATCCAGATCAAACACCTTGATGAGCTTCGTCTTTGCGGCTTCGGCATCGTCAGACGAGCGAATCACCTGAATCACTTCGTCAATGTCGACCATCGCGAGCAGAAGGCCTTCAACCAAATGCAGACGTTCCAGCGCCTTCTTTTTGCGGAATTCGCTACGACGGCGAATCACCACACGGCGATGATTTACCCACACCTGAAGCATTTCCTTCAAGCCCATGGTGTGTGGGCGACCGTTGACCAACGCCACGTTATTGATGGTGAAATTGTCTTGCAGCGGTGTGTGCTTGAACAGTTGCGCCAGTATGGCGTTCGGGTCGAAGCCGGTTTTGATTTCAATGACAAGGCGAGTGCCGTTATGGCGGTCCGTCAGGTCGATCGCGCCGGAAATACCCTCCAGCTTGCGATTTTTCACACCCTCGGAGATACGTTCCAACACACGTTCCGGGCCGACCATGAACGGCAGTTCCGTTACGACAATTGCCTTCTTACGAGCGGTTACGTTTTCGATATGCGTTACTGAACGCGTGGTCAACGCGCCACGACCGGTTTCGTAGGCCTCGCGAATGCCCTTGCGTCCCACAATCACGCCACCGCTCGGCCAATCAGGGCCGGGAACATAGCGCATAAGCTCTTCCAACGTGGCATCAGGATGATGCATCAAATGTTTGGCTGCGGCAACCACTTCGCCCAGATTGTGCGTCGCCATATTCGTGGCCATGCCGACGGCGATGCCGGAACCGCCATTGACGAGCAGATTTGGAATCGCGGCAGGCAAAACGGTTGGCTCCTGCAGCTTGTTGTCGTAGTTCGGTGTGAAATCCACTGTATCTTCGGCGATATTCGCGTTCATACCAAGCGCAGCCTGGGCCATGCGAGCCTCGGTGTAACGCGATGCTGCCGGACCATCATCAAGGGATCCGAAATTACCGTGGCCGTCTACCAGGGGTAGACGCATGGCAAACGGTTGCGCAAGACGGACCATCGCCTCATAAATCGCGGAATCGCCATGCGGGTGAAGCTTACCCATCACCTCGCCGACTACACGGGCCGACTTCATGTACGGACGATCCGGATTGAGGTTCATTTGACCCATCTGGTAGATGATGCGGCGCTGCACCGGCTTCAAACCGTCTCTGGCATCGGGCAACGCGCGGGCATAGATCACCGAATACGCGTATTCGAGGAAGGACTTGCTCATCTCCTCGTTCAACGGTGTTTCGATGATGTTCTCTTTGACCGTACGCGGGTCAAAGGCTGGTTTTGCCGATTTGCGGTGCGACACCATGCGGTGAATCTCCTCACGGAAAAGTAATGGTAATCAACCCAGCAATGTTACCAGCCGGTACCACCGCGGTGCTTGAATAGGAGTCATGAGTGTTGAAGTGCCAAGCGACGAAGAGCTGCTTACCATGACCGAACCGGCATGCTACGGAGATGGCATGCCATCTGAAGGGATCCGTGGGGGAGCGTTGCACCTGTCGTCGGTACTTCCTGCGGTTTCCAACGCCATTGGCTGCCCCATGCCAACGGACATTCATTCTGACCCGAAAGGTCTGCAGGAAGCGCTTGGGCTGCCGGACGCGGCGTCCGCGGTCGTAGTGCTCGTGGACGGTCTCGGCTACTGGAACCTCAACATGAGACTGGGGCATGCGCCCTACTTGCGGTCCCTCATGAACGAGTCAGCCAATCAGCGTCCCATCGCCACATGCATGCCTAGCACTACCGTCGCAGCCATGTCTACATTCGGTACGGGAACATGCCCCGGTATGACGGGTATGACCGGCTATACGCAGCTCAATCCGAAAACCGGCGAAATATGTCAGCTGATTTCCTTCAGAAATGCGGTTTCTCCGCTTGAGTTGCAGCAGCAGCCGACCATGTTCGAACGGCTAAGCGCACAAGGCGTTCGTGTGACCAGTTCTGGATTGCCGAAATTCGCGTTTTCCGCGTTGACGCAGGCTGCCTTACGTGGCAGTGACTACATTTCCAACGATGATCTGCGCAAGCGTGTCGCAGTCGCGGCCCAAGCGGCGAAAAATCCCGGACTGACATACCTGTATCTGCGTGATACCGATAAGGTCGGGCATAACTACGGCTGGGATTCCGATAAATGGATTGGCACGTACGAGCGTGTTGACGGTCAGCTTGGCCTTCTTCGCCGCAGCGTGCCCAAAGGCACATTGATTGTGATTGTAGCGGATCACGGTATGATCACCACTGATCCCGAATCCGTGATTGATATTGCGCAGGATCAGCGGCTCATGCAGGGTGTCGTCCATGTCGGCGGTGAACCGCGTTGCGTCATGCTTTATGCGGAACAGGGCGAGGCACCGGAAAACATCGCCGCGCGGTGGCGTGATGTGCTGGGAGACCGGGCACAAGTGCGTACGCGATCGCAGGCGATTGCGGAGGGTGTGTACGGACCTGTGGTCTCGCGCGTCGAACCGATGATTGGTGATGTGATTGTATCGGCCACGAAGGCCGTCACCATCGTTGATTCCCGCACTCAGGCGGAAAAGGCGATGCATCTGCCGAGCGTGCATGGCTCGCTCACCATGCTCGAGTCCGATATCCCCTGTCTGATCGACGTGGCCTAACACGCAGGGTTTGGTTCAGTCGCCGAACAGAATCTCATCCCAACTTGGCACGGCGGAGCGTCCTGCGCGCCGCTTCGATTTGGTGGTGTTTTGGCTGTGCGGATCAGGTGTTTGATTCGTGTTTGCGGTGTTCGAGGCGGTATCCGATGCGGGCGCGATGGTGTTCTGAGCATCGCCTGTTGTACTGACGTCGGTTTTCGTCACGGCGTCTTCCGATCGGTTTGGCAGAGAGATGTCGGCGGCCATACTCGATGTGTCCGGCGTGCCGAATTCGTTAGACACGCCGATTGGCGCGATTGGAACGGAAGGTGCCGTTGAGGGGCGCGCCACCGGCATGGACGGTTCAGGCGTGTTCCATGCCGATACGGTCTGTTCGATTCGCGCCGATCGGGCGGAATTACCCGGAAGATTCAGCGAAGCGAGGAAATTCTCGTCGGCGTGTTTCTCGGCGTGTCCTTCCTTTGGCGCGTCTTGTTCCCCGATGAGCTTGCGTGCAGCGGAATTCAAACAGCTTACGGCGTTGTCATGCATGTTCCACGACCATTCCGCGCAGATAGTATGGCCGGAGGAAACGAATTGAGCGCTGATTTTCCAAGGTTCCAAGCCAAGCCTGGTAGCCTTCCAAGTCACGTCTTCCAAACGCACCCGTGCCGCCGCGAATGTGCGTTCAATCAGTTCGGAAAGCGTACGTACACGGCTTTCTTTCGGTGCTGGAACGGCGAGGAATTGCTCAATCGCATATTGCTTCTCCGTTTCGACCGACGCCGAGAAACGCCGAACGAGCGCTTCGCTCAACGAATATCTTTCCGCAACACGCGCGGGATCGGCTCCGGCGCGAATCAACGACTGAATTTGCGAAATCGGCAGGGTGATCGGAATGTGCGTCTGCTGTTTTTCCTGCACTTCGGAACGAATCTGCTTGGCCTCCAAAATGGCTCTTTCAAGCGCTTCATCGACCTTTACAGAGAACTTTCCGGCACCTGAAACAAAGACGAGTTCACCGGTATCACTGACATGATCGAACCGCGCTTCCTCGAGTGAATTCTCAGGCACAACACACCACTTTCCTTCAAGAATTACTGTTTATTCTATTGTGCCCCACGTGTCGGATTTTACGAGTATTTCGAATCGTGTATCCTATGCGGGGTAAAAGTCATGTATCCTATGGCGCATAAGCACCATAGATGACGAAAGGAATCTCGATGGCACAGGATTATGATTCCCCGCGTAACAAGGACGAGGACGAGGAGTCGCTCCAGGCTTTGGGCAAGAGCTCCCAGAACACTTCCAACGACATGGACGATGACGAGAATGCCATCGCCGAGGATTACGAGCTGCCGGGCGCGGATCTCAGTAATGAGGACGCTTCGGTGACTGTCATTCCTATGCAGGGGGATGAGTTCATCTGTTCTGAATGCTTCTTGGTGAAGCATCGTAGCCAGCTCGCTTACACTACTGACGATGGTCAGCCGGTGTGTCAGGAGTGCGCTGCCTGATGGCGTTCGACGAAACATATAACGAGCCGGAAAACGTCGAGGTTCTGGTAAAGTCGCTGAATCCCGACCAGCCGGCGGAATTGTACTATGCCCATGCCGGGGATGCGGGCGCCGATTTGCGTACCACTGAGGAAGTCACGTTGAAGCCGTTCCAGAGGGCGCTGGTGCCTACGGGAGTGGCGATCGCGCTTCCAGCGGGTTATGTGGCCTTGGTGCATCCACGGTCTGGTCTTGCCGTCAAACAGGGCGTTACCGTGTTGAACGCGCCTGGAACCATTGACGCGGGCTACCGTGGCGAAATCAAAGTACCGCTGATCAATCTTGATTCGGAACACACCGTGACGTTCCACCCGGGAGACCGCATCGCGCAGCTGGTCATCCAGCGTTATGTCGAGGCGAAGTTCATCGAAGCGGAGACGCTGCCCGGATCTGACCGTGCTGAGCGTGGCTTCGGATCCACCGGTGTGGCCTCCTGAACCGAGCATGCATAAGCGCCAAGAATCAGCAAACGTTGGCGGCACAATGTTTTTCGGGGGTATCTGGCCGTGCAACACGCGGTCGGATACCTCGAACATACCGTGATGCGCGGGTAGTATAGGGAGCATTGCGAGCGAGGAGGTGGACGATGGGAGACGTTGAGCACGAGGTTCATTCTGCCCGAATGTTGGGCTGTGAGATTAGCACGAATCCGCTTGATCCGCTTGAGCCGATTCTGAAGATGTGCGAATACCATCATCCTGATGAGGATATGAGCATTCTTGAACGTGCTTATGAGCGTGCGGTCAAGCAGCATTCTTCACAACGGCGCAAATCGGGTGAGCCGTACATTATCCATCCGTTGGCTGTGGCGCAGATTCTTGCGGACCTTGGCATGGGGCCGTTGGTCGTGGCCGCCGGCTTGCTGCACGATACAGTTGAAGACACCGACTACACGCTTGACGAGTGTCGTTCTGAATTCGGAGACACCGTGACCGGTCTGGTTGATGGTGTCACCAAGCTTTCCAAGATGGAATATGGTGATTCCGCACAAGCCGAAACCATTCGCAAGATGGTGGTCGCGATGAGTCGTGACGTGCGCGTGCTGGTCGTCAAACTTGCCGATCGCGTGCATAATGCGCGTACGTGGCGTTACGTCAAAACACCGAGCGCACAGAAGAAAGCGCATGAAACGCTCGACGTGTATGCGCCGCTTGCCAATCGTCTTGGCATGAACGCCATCAAAACCGAATTGGAAGAGCTCAGCTTCAAAGTGCTCTATCCGAAGATCTATAACGAAATCGTGGTGCTTGTCGCACGTCGTGCGGGCCAGCGAGACGTGTATTTGAAGCAGATTCTTGCTGAGATCAACGAAGATCTTGACGAGCAGAACATTTCGGCGTATGTGACGGGACGTCCGAAGGATTATTTCTCGATTTATCAGAAGATGATCGTACGCGGACATGATTTTGCGAATATCTACGATTTGGTGGGTGTGCGCATTATCGTCGATACGATTCAGGATTGTTATGCCGCGTTGGGTGCGGTGCATGCGCGTTGGAACCCTGTTCCGGGTCGTTTCAAGGATTACATTGCCATGCCGAAGCTCAACATGTATCAGAGCCTGCACACCACGGTGGTTGGTCCTGGCGGCAAGCCTGTCGAGATTCAGATTCGTACGTGGGACATGCACCGTCGTGCTGAGTTTGGTATCGCCGCGCATTGGAAGTACAAGGAGAATGGTCAGGCCGGTCGCGCGTTGAGCTCGCCTGATAAGTCCGATCGCAAGCGTGGCGAGAATCAGGAGTTGAGCGAGGCCGATAATCTCAAGTGGATTCAGCAGCTTGCCGACTGGACGAGTGAAACTCCGGATTCCAACGAATTCCTGGGCTCTCTGAAGGAAGACTTGGGTGCCGCCGAAGTCTACGTGTTCACGCCGAAAGGCAAGATTGTGTCGCTTCCCGCCGAAGCGACGCCGATTGATTTCGCCTATGCGGTGCATACCGAGGTCGGTCATCGCACTATGGGCGCTCGTGTGAACGGCCGTCTGGTGCCGCTCGATACCAAGCTTGGAAACGGCGATACCGTTGAAGTGCTTACATCGAAGTCCGAATCTGCTGGTCCATCTCGTGACTGGCTAAGCTTTGCGAAAAGCCCGAAAGCTCGTAACAAGATTCGCCAATGGTTCAGCAAGGAACGCCGAACCGAAGCCATTGAAGAAGGTCGCGATGAGCTGACGCGAGCCATGCGCAAGCGCAACCTTCCGATTGCAACATTGTTGACTCCCGAAGCGTTGGTCGGCATTGCTGACGAGTTGAATCTCGCCAATGCTGAGGCTGTGTTCGTGGCAATCGGTGAGGGTCAGATTTCCACACAGAACGTCATCTCGCATCTGGTTCGAGATGCGGGCAGTGACGAAGTGAACGAAGAAGTGGAACAGGAGGCGTTGCCGCTCAAGCAGGTGGAACGCACCAAGAAGACCACTAGTTCGCTGGGCATTTCCGTCAAAGGCGTGGGAGACATTTGGGTTAAGCTTGCCCGATGCTGCATGCCGGTGCCGGGAGACCGGATTATTGGCTTCATCACCCGTAATCAGGGCGTGTCCGTGCATCGTGTTGACTGTCAGAACATGCTGGACTTGCAGAAACGCCAACCGGAACGTGTGGTCGACGTGCAGTGGACCAGCACCAAGGGCGTGTTCATGGTCAAGATTCAGGTGGAGGCGCTCGATCGTCCGCACTTGTTGAGTGATGTGACTCGCGTGCTTTCCGACCATGGTGTGAATATCATCTCCGGTTCCATTTCCACGGGAACCGATCGTGTGGCCACTAGCCAGTTCAGCTTCGAAATGGCCGACCCCCAGCATTTGAATACTTTGCTTGCCGCAGTGCGCAAGATCGAAGGTGTGTTCGATGTGTACCGTATCACTGGTGCCAAGGATTCTGCCGAACCTCGCTTACGCAAAATCTGACACGATTGGTGAGGCCGTGAGACTCATCTGAACTGCTGCAGATTCTCTCGGAGATAATGAAAAGCCCCTCGAGTGAGGGGCTTTTCATTGTTCTGCCATGAAGCTTGTTGATGCGGAACTTACTTCAGCACTTCGATGGAAGTGATGCCGACCGGCTCGAGCGGAGCATCGGAACGGTCGGTTGCCACGGAGTCGAGCTTGTCGACGACGGCCTTGGACTCGTCATCCGCGACTTCGCCGAAGATGGTGTGATGGCCGTTGAGCCATTCGGTCGGCACGGTGGTGATGAAGAACTGGGAGCCGTTGGTGCCGTGGATCTTACCGTCCACGCCGCGACGCAGGCCGGCGTTTGCCATGGCCAGCAGGTACGGGCGATCGAAGGTCAGGCCTGGAACGATTTCATCGTCGAAGTTGTAGCCCGGGCCGCCAGTGCCGGTGCCCAGCGGGCAGCCGCCCTGGATCATGAAATCCTTGATGATGCGGTGGAAGGTCAGACCATCGTAGAACGGTTCATGGGAAGGCTGGCCGGTGAACGGGTCGGCCCATTCCTTCTCGCCAGTGGCGAGGCCAAGGAAGTTAGCCACGGTTTCCGGGGTCTTGTCGTCGAACAGGTTGATCTTGATGTCGCCTTCAGAGGTATGCATGATGATGGTAGTCATGGTCTTAAGTGTCTCATGGGCTTGAGACCGGCCGGAAACCCCAATCCCGTCATGCTTCGAGGGGCTGGACGGGGAACCCGAGCCGGACGGGACCCCGAACGGCACGAAACCGGCCAAGGCACCTTTAGCTGCACCTGAGATTCCACCCTCGACCGGGGCGTCGGGGTTGAAGGGACTGACAAGGAACCTGGGGGAGCCGGCACCTACCAAAGCACCTGGCTTCTCGGCAAAAACTCCATACTCGGCCGATTTTGCATATCCAGCCTCGGCTTTGCTGAGAATTGTGTCATCCATTAGAGCGCTCGGCGTGACACCTAGAAAATCGGCGGTCGTTACAAGATCGCTTACTGACCATCCAACTTTGCCACACATTTTCATGGACATAGCACTCTTGGTAATGCCCAAAGCTTCTCCAAGTGCCTTTTGTGTTTTTCCGCTTAGTCCTAGATAAACTCTCACGTTGGTCGGGATCGCCGCTTCAGCACGCTGTCCTTTATCCAAAGGTGTTTCTGGTGAGACTTCCGATGTGGACATATGATCACTTCCCAAAATAGTTCAGAATTTCTTAATTAAGTGTCTCATACGATTTGCGTTCAGTCAAACTGTACGCTATAGTGAAGTACAGTAAAAATGAACCAAGTCAGAAAGAAAGAACTATGAATGGAGTGACCCAAAGGATAAGTGCTCTGGTAAAGAGTGAGGGGCTTACTTGTGCCCAACTTGGTTCATTGCTTGGTTTATCGAAAACTTCGGCGAATGGAAAACTCTTGGGACGCATTGGCTGGACAACTTCAGACATCGTTGTGTTGTCCGAGCACTTCCGTGTGTCTACCGACTATTTGCTGGGGCTTGATGCTGATCATGAGGAGGTTGCGTGATGGCTGGTGGAATCTACGAACAGTCCGAATGGCCGGACAGCCGGTGGGATTGCGTCACGGTGTGCGATGGATGCCACACAGTGGTCTGGGGCACGTTCTGGGACGACTACGATTCGGCCGCCCGCGACGCTTATTTCGCCCGTAACGGCTGGCGCAACTACTGCGTGCCGGGCGACACGGAGATTTTGGAGCTCTGCCCGGCCTGCGCCGTGCGCGCCCTGCGCCGCGGCGAGACCCGCGGACTGGCCGACACCTGGCTCCGCCCCACGCATGCCTACACGCATGCCTTCCGGGAGGTCGATGCACAGCTCTCCGCCCGCGAACGGGTGGTGGCAAACCTGCTGCTGACCGAGGGGAGAACGGCATGAGCGACGAAGCCGGAAGACTCGTCTTCTCCCGCGACCCGTCGGGAACATTCATCGACGGTATGGTCTTCGGAACTTCAGGAGGCGGTGAGAACGCCAATCTCGAAGTGCTGTGTGCGTTGCCCTACGAGCTTGTACGCCCACATGCTAGTGCCTCTGTCCTGGGTCCGCTGGTCGGCGTAGGGAATGTGAAGAGGCTGTTCCTGAGCGTCAAATACCTTGATGGTGAGATATCCGTCGGGCGGTACGACCGTGTATCCGGCTTTCTCGTTGAGCAGGCGCGCGCCCTCGTTGGTGGGGATGCTGAGTATCAGTTCAGCGCCGTGGTCTGCCGCCCAGGAGTCGCAGAACGCCTTGATCTGCGATCCGAAGCCTTCGCGCCGATGCTTTCTGACGACCGCGATCCCTTCGATGATGGCTGCATGCTCGGCGAAAGCCTCTCGTATCTGTGCGGCATGGACCCCGCTCGTCCCGGTGCGGTATATGAGCGTCTCGGCTACGCAAAGGGCTGGCTGGATGAGGGCCGCGCCTATCAGACGGTCCTGTCCCCATACGCCTATGTACGTAGGCCTGATCGTTCCATCGTCGTGTCTGACGACTGCTGGGACGCTTTGATCAAAGTCTTTGATGTCCCTGATGAGCAGGCTCTTGATTGCCTTTGCCTCGCCATCCGTTGCGGCGGCGCGTGGCCCGTCGACGGCGAGGGAGGTGGTGCGATGGTCTGATCCCATTCGATTTTCTCTCTTTCTCTGCAACTAAAAGAAAAACGCCCGTTCCCGATGCTGGAACGTCGGGGACGGGCGGTGCAACCAATATTCCGAGCGGCCGCGGATCCCGTATCTTGCCGGATCCCGGTCCGTGGCCGCCCAATGCATTGTCTTGGAGTAGTGATCACACATGAACGACTTTACTAAAGCATTCCGCATGTCTTGCTCTGTGTTTCCCGAGTGTAACCGGGATTTCCAGGCACCGGTTTGGACGTTCCCGGTCGTGGTGGCATTCGCCCGCCACAACGGTCCGGGCTCCGTTGATTCCCGTCGCCTGGCGTCGATGATGGCGCACCCGTCCATGGAAGGGAGACTCGCGTGAACTGGATTGCAATCGTATTGATCGTGTTCGTCGCGTTCTCGTGGCTGATGACGTTGGCCCTGTGCCGGGCGGCACGTCTCGGCGACGAGATGGCCGCCAGATTGGCCGACGAACGCCGTGCCGCCCAGCAGCGTGAGGAGGACCGACCGTGAGCAACATCGCACTGTCATGGGCCTTCAAATGCCATGTGGGCAACGCCAGCGCGAAGGCCGTGCTCGTCTACCTCGCGGACCGCGCGGACGACGACGGCACCGCAGCCTATCCGAAGATCGCGACCATCGTCAACATCACCGAACTCTCGGAACGGACCGTGCGCACCGCGTTGAAGACTCTCCAGGAACGCGGCTTCATCCGCCGTGGCGACCAACGGTACGCGCGCCTCGGCAAGGGCGGCAGGAACCGTCTGCCCCAGTACTGTCAGATCGTGTGGGACCTCGCGGTCGAATCCGACCCGTCGACCCTCGAATGGATCAAGGAGACGCACACGGCGGAACACGACCCGAAGACCATGGGCAATACCGTGGACCCCGCCGCCTCCACCATCATGGAAAACGGCGAATCCAAGGACGTGACTCCGGAAAACGCTGGAACGAAGCCGATTCCCAGCACTGCAAATCTCGCAGGGCTGGAAAACGAACCGAAACCGGCACTGCAAATCCCGCACCTCCAGCACTGCGAGAGCTGCACCCCCAGCACTGCAAATGCCGCACCCCCAGCACTGCAAATCTCGCAGGGCTGTATATATAAGGATAAAACCCTCCTAGTAAACCCTCCTAGTAAACCCTCCTTCCCCTCTGCCCCTACGGGGCATCTCCCCGCAAGCGGGGCGGCCGCCGCCGAAAAGAATAAAACCGAACAACTCGACGAGGACGACACCGAGATCGCCGAAGCGGCCGGACGGGTCCTCGCCTCGCTCGGTGAGCAGCGCTCGATGCTCGGCCTGGCCACGCCCTCACCGACCAAAGCCGACCGCAAGGCCATCATCGGCCTGTACCGCAGGCTCGTCGACCAGGGAGCGCAATGGCCCACCCTCGTGATGGTCGACGCGATCGGCTTCGCCATGAACGGCGATTGGTGGCCCAAACGCATCCGCACCGGCCGGGCCCTCGCCCGACACTGGGACGAACTCAACGACGACATGATCCTCGCAGCCGGCCGCACAGACGGCGACGCACACGCGCAGACGGTTCCGCCGGCCGAGTCCACGGAGCCGGATGCTGCGCCATGGCTGCCCGACTGGGCCGTGAAGACGCTGGCCGAATTGGACGGCCAGGACGCGACGGCCGGAGGGGAGGCGACGGCATGACCACGCGCATCGACTGTTCCGAGGCGGGCTTCAGCGAATTCCTCCTCGCCAACCCGCAACTCGACGGGCACGCGGACCTGATCTGGCAGCTGCACGCCGTCTACTGGCGCAACAAGCGCCTCGGCCATCCCAAGGCCGTCGGTCTGCTGATCCAATACGCCCGGGCATGGGCCGCCCGCAATCCCGGCGAAACCGCCATAGGACGCCTCCAGGCCCGCAAGACGCCGATGACGCAAGGACGGCGGCCATGAACGGGCGGGACATGATGCCGGCCTGCGCGAGAATCGCCGCGGTCGACCCGGCCATGGCGGATCGCATGTGGAACACGACGACCGACGACGATGGCCGCGACCTGGTCGACGAACGGATGCGCGGCAAGGGCCGCATGCTGTGTGCCGCGTGCCCCATGCGCCTCGACTGCATCAGCCGCGCTCTCGTCAACGGCTGGAAGGACAAGGCCGTGTACGGCGGGCTCGACTATGCGAGCCGCTGGATCCTCGCCCGACTGATCGCCCGCGACCTCCACATCGCCGACGGCGGCCTGCACCGGATCCCACGGAGTCGGGTCCGGGACTGGCTGGCCGAACATCCGGACTGGGCCGCACGCATGCGCCGTGATG
>SKEV01000462.1_pt1 | contig 19123 bp, 20 predicted proteins | sample 4819531 | NCBI WGS metagenome assembly SKEV01 (sample SAMN11008800, study PRJNA524170) | human gut metagenome | biome: Human fecal sample; material: Feces; isolation source: fecal sample from pouch patient p9, p28 | host: Homo sapiens | place: Israel: Tel-Aviv | collected 2016-08-01 | reverse complement strand
ATTTCAATCCCATAACGATTGATTAACCGAATCATGTATGTCAGATTAGATCGATTGATATGGAATTGTTGTGATAGATAGGCAATAGAATGCCCTTCTTGTCTTAATTCATAAATTTGAATTTTATCTTCGTAACTCAATTTCATACAAAAACACCCCAAAAGTTAGATTTTTTCTGTCCAACTTTTGGAGTGCAGTTCAAAAAGGCTTCTTTTTTACAAACTCCATACACAAAACAGACTCCCATTTTACATGGATTTGAAAGTAAACAAAGGTTAAGAATAATATGAGAAAACGTTTCCCTAATCTGCGATTTCGTTGACAATTCAGCAAAATAGGACTAAAATAACGGAGTAAAAAAATTTATAAAGGAGATTCATATCATGTTGAATTTAGCTATTTTAGCACTTGGTTTTGGTGTTCTAGGTGTCAGTATCGGTGAAGGTATCCTAGTAGCCAATGTAGCCAAATCAGCTGCACGTCAACCAGAAATGTTTAGCAAATTACAAACACTTATGTTCTTAGGGATTGCCTTCATCGAAGGTACATTCTTCGTACTTCTTGCTTGTACATTCTTCGTAACGACTAGATAACAGTTGGTATATCTTTAAGGGGGGGTAGAATTGGAAACTTCTGTGAATCCAACAGCGCAACTCTTTGGGATTGATTTTGACTTAACCATTCTCTCAATGTCACTGTTGACAGTGCTCATTACATTTTTGATTATCTTTATTTCAAGCCGCAATATGCAATTGAAACCAAAAGGAAAACAAAATGTGTTAGAGTGGGTGTATGAGTTCGTACAAGGAATTATTAAACCCAATCTTGGTCGCTATACTAGCAACTACAGTCTCCTCTTCTTTAGTTTATTCTTTTTCTTAGTGATTGCCAACAACATAGGGCTAGTCGCAAAAATTGAAATTGGTGGCTACAACTTTTGGTCATCTCCAACCTCTAACGCAGCCTACAACTTTGGATTGTCTTTGATGATGGCTGTTGTTATCCACGTTGAAGGTGTGCGTAAAAATGGTTTTAAGGAGTATTTGAAAGAATACCTCTCACCAACGCCAGCAATGTTACCAATGAATATTCTAGAGCAGTTTACGAACATCATTTCGTTGACGCTTCGTCTTTATGGTAATATCTTTGCCGGTGAAATCATTTTAGGATTGTTGGTGCAATTTTCAGATACTAGTATCTTTGCATGGCCAATAGCATTCGCCTTGAATGTTGTTTGGACAGGATTTTCGATCATGATATCTTGTATTCAAGCCTATGTATTTGTCATTTTGTCATCTGTTTACGTTGGTGACAAAGTGAATCACAAAGAATAATAAGAAATGGAGAAAGTATTTATGTCAACGCTTATTAATAGCACAAGTCTTGGTAACATTATTATTGTAACTGGCTCTTTTCTTCTCTTGCTTGTTCTCGTTAAATTATTTGCTTGGAACCAAATTACAGGCATTTTTAAGGCTCGTGAAGAGAAAATCGCCAATGATATTGATGATGCCAAAGCAGCTCGTGAAGAGGCTGAAGATTTGGCCGCTAAGCGTCAAACAGAATTAGCTGGTGCACGTTTGGAAGCAACGCAAATCATTGATGATGCCAAAGAAACTGGTAAAAATCAAGAAGCTAAAATCGTTGCTCAAGCGCATGAAGAAGCTAAACGTTTGAAAGAAAAAGCTAATCAAGACATCGCACTCAGTAAGGTAGAAGCCCTATCAAGTGTTAAAGGTGATGTTGCTGATTTAACCGTAATGTTGGCAGAAAAAATCATGGCGACAACGCTTGATAAGGAAGCTCAAAGCGATCTCATTGATAGTTATCTTGATAAGCTAGGAGATGCCTAATGGATAAAAAAACAGTAGCGCTTGTTGAACAGTATGCCAAAAGTTTCGTTGAAGTAGCTATTGAAAAAGATCAATTAGCAGCGCTTCAAGAAGAAACAGACGCCGTATTATCTGTTTTTCAGCAAACACGTTTAGCTAAATTTTTATCAAGTATAGCTGTTTCGCGTGATGAAAAAGTAAAACTTGTTAGGTTGTTTCAAGAGTCTAGTTCAGTTTATATGAACAATTTTCTTGAGGTAATTTTACAAAACGAAAGAGAAGCGTTCTTAGAAGTGATTTTGAAGGAAGTCAAAGCGCAAATGGCTATCGCAAGCAATCAACATGATGCTGTGGTGACAACAGCTGTTGCTTTGACACCTAACCAAAAAGAACGTATCCTAGCGTTAATCTCCAAAAAATTTGGAATAACAGTAGGAAAATTGATTGAAAATATTGATGAGGCTATTCTTGGTGGCTTTATCATCAATGTGAACAACACAGTAATTGATACAAGCATTCAGCATCAATTACAAGAATTAAAAATGAATTTGAAATAGAAAGTGGTGTGACTTTTGGCAATTAATGCACAAGAAATTAGCGCTTTAATTAAAAAGCAAATTGAAAACTTCCAGCCAAATTTTGACGTCACAGAAACTGGTGTGGTCACTTATATCGGTGATGGTATCGCACGTGCTCGTGGTCTTGATAACACGATGAGTGGGGAACTTCTTGAATTTTCAAATGGTGCCTTTGGTATGGCTCAAAACCTTGAAACCAATGATGTTGGTATCATCATTTTAGGAGATTTCTCTACAATCCGTGAAGGCGATGTGGTAAAACGCACAGGTAAAATCATGGAAGTGCCAGTAGGTGAAGCCCTTATTGGACGTGTTGTTAACCCACTTGGTCAACCTGTGGATGGTCTTGGTGACATTAAAACCACAGCCACTCGTCCTGTTGAAGCACCTGCTCCAGGTGTTATGCAACGTAAATCAGTTTCTGAACCTCTTCAAACAGGCTTGAAAGCTATTGACGCCTTAGTTCCAATTGGACGTGGTCAACGTGAATTGATTATCGGTGACCGCCAAACAGGTAAAACATCTGTTGCGATTGATGCGATTTTGAACCAAAAAGGACAAGATATGATTTGTATCTATGTCGCTATCGGTCAAAAAGAATCAACCGTTCGTACACAAGTTGAAACCCTTCGTAAATACGGTGCCCTAGATTATACAATCGTTGTGACAGCCTCAGCTTCACAACCATCACCATTGCTTTACATCGCACCTTATGCTGGTGTTGCAATGGCAGAAGAATTCATGTATAACGGCAAACACGTTTTGATTGTTTACGATGATTTGTCAAAACAAGCGGTTGCTTACCGTGAACTGTCCCTTCTTCTTCGTCGTCCACCAGGACGTGAAGCCTACCCAGGTGACGTTTTCTATCTACACAGCCGTTTGCTAGAACGTTCAGCGAAAGTTTCAGATGAACTTGGTGGTGGTTCTATCACAGCCCTTCCATTCATCGAAACACAAGCAGGGGACATCTCAGCTTACATCGCGACAAACGTGATTTCGATTACTGACGGACAAATTTTCTTGCAAGAAAATCTCTTCAACTCAGGTGTTCGTCCTGCGATTGATGCGGGTTCTTCAGTATCACGTGTTGGTGGTTCTGCGCAAATCAAAGCCATGAAGAAAGTAGCTGGTACTCTTCGTCTTGACTTGGCTTCTTACCGTGAATTGGAAGCCTTCACGCAATTTGGTTCTGATTTGGATGCTGCTACACAAGCGAAATTGAACCGTGGACGTCGTACCGTTGAAGTGCTTAAACAACCTGTTCACAAACCACTTCCAGTTGAAAAACAAGTTGTTATCTTGTATGCACTAACTCATGGTTTCTTAGATGATGTGCCAGTTAACGATATCTTAGATTTCGAGCAAGCTTTGTATGATTACTTTGACGCTCATTACGAATCTATTTTTGAAACCATCCGTACAACGAAAGATTTACCAGAAGAATCAGTTTTAGACGCTGCTATTCAAGCTTTTAAAGAACAATCTGAATTCAAATAAGAGGGGGTAAGCATATGGCAGGCTCTCTTAGTGAAATTAAAGGGAAAATCGTTTCAACTCAGAAAACAAGTCATATTACTGGTGCCATGAAAATGGTATCAGCAGCCAAATTGACCAAATCTGAGCAGGCTGCAAAAGATTTCCAAATCTATGCTTCAAAAATTCGCCAAATCACTACGGATCTTTTAAAATCTGAATTGACAAGTGGTTCTAGCAATCCAATGTTGGTGTCACGTCCAGTGAAAAAAACAAGCTATATCGTGATTACCTCAGACAAAGGTTTGGTTGGCGGATACAATTCAAAAATCTTGAAAGCCATGATGGATTTGATTGCAGAGTACCATGCGGACAATGATAACTATGCCATCATCGCTATTGGTGGTATCGGTGCTGATTTCTTTAAAGCCCGTGGCATGAATGTTGTCTTTGAATTGCGAGGCCTTGAAGACCAACCGTCATTTGAACAAGTTGGTAACATCATTTCGCAGTCTGTTGAAATGTATAAAAACGAGTTATTTGATGAGTTGTACGTTTGTTATAACCATCATGTGAATAGCTTAACCAGTCAGGTTCGTGTTCAACAAATGCTTCCTATCGCAGAATTGGATGCCAATGAAGCAGCAGAAGAAGGCACATCTGGTTTTGAATTGGAACCAGACCGTGAAATGATTTTGGAACAATTGTTGCCGCAATACACGGAAAGCCTTATTTACGGGGCAATTGTAGATGCGAAAACTGCTGAACATGCCGCTGGTATGACAGCCATGCAAACGGCTACTGATAACGCCAAAAGTATTATTAACGATTTGACGATTCAGTACAACCGTGCGCGTCAAGCAGCTATTACACAAGAAATTACAGAAATTGTAGCGGGTGCTAATGCACTAGAATAAAAGAGAAATCTGTTTTCTAGCAAAACCGTATTTCTAAAAAATCTAAAAGGAGAAAAACATGAGCTCAGGCAAAATTGCTCAGGTTGTTGGTCCAGTCGTTGACGTCGCGTTCGATGCTGGTGACAAATTACCTGAGATTAATAATGCATTGATTGTTTATAAAGATGGCGATAAATCGAAAAAAATCGTTCTCGAAGTTGCTCTTGAACTCGGTGACGGTATTATTCGTACAATCGCTATGGAATCAACCGATGGGCTTACACGTGGATTAGAAGTTTTTGATACAGGTCGTGCTATTAGCGTGCCTGTTGGGACAGAAACACTAGGTCGCGTCTTTAATGTTCTTGGGGACACTATTGACCTTGAAGAACCATTTGCTGAAGACGCTCCTCGTGAACCTATCCACAAAAAAGCACCAGCTTTTGATGAATTATCAACATCATCTGAAATCCTTGAAACAGGAATCAAAGTTATCGACCTTTTAGCGCCATACCTTAAAGGTGGTAAAGTCGGTCTTTTCGGTGGTGCCGGTGTTGGTAAAACCGTTCTTATCCAAGAATTGATTCATAACATTGCCCAAGAACACGGTGGTATTTCAGTATTTACCGGTGTTGGGGAACGTACACGTGAAGGGAATGACCTTTACTGGGAAATGAAAGAATCTGGCGTTATTGAAAAAACAGCCATGGTCTTTGGTCAAATGAATGAACCACCTGGAGCACGTATGCGTGTAGCCCTTACTGGTTTGACTATCGCTGAATACTTCCGTGATGTTGAAGGCCAAGACGTGCTTCTTTTCATTGACAATATCTTCCGTTTCACCCAAGCCGGTTCAGAAGTATCTGCCCTTCTTGGACGTATGCCATCAGCCGTTGGTTACCAACCAACCTTGGCTACTGAAATGGGTCAATTGCAAGAACGTATCACATCTACGAAAAAAGGTTCTGTAACCTCTATTCAAGCCATCTACGTGCCAGCCGATGACTACACTGACCCAGCGCCAGCAACAGCATTCGCTCACTTGGATTCAACAACCAACCTTGAACGTAAGTTGACTCAAATGGGGATTTACCCAGCCGTTGACCCACTTGCTTCAAGTTCACGTGCGCTTGCACCAGAAATTGTTGGTCAAGAGCACTACGATGTTGCGACAGAAGTGCAACGTGTTCTTCAACGTTACCGTGAATTGCAAGACATCATTGCCATTCTTGGTATGGACGAATTGTCTGATGAAGAAAAAACATTGGTTGGACGTGCACGTCGTATTCAATTCTTCTTGTCACAAAACTTTAACGTTGCGGAACAATTTACAGGTATGCCTGGTTCATACGTTCCCGTAGCTGAAACAGTTCGTGGATTCAAGGAAATTTTGGAAGGTAAATACGATGATCTTCCAGAAGATGCTTTCCGTAACGTGGGTCCAATCGAGGATGTTGTTGAAAAAGCGAAAAAAATGAACTACTAATGAGGTGATGCCATGACATATATGACTGTTCAGGTGATAACACCCGATGGAATTCGCTATGATCACCATGCTAATTATATTTCAATAAAAACACCTGACGGTGAGATGGGGATTTTGCCAGACCATATCAACCTCATTGCCCCTTTGACAGTCCATGAAATGAAAATCCGTCGTACGGATGATGAAAATCACGTGGACTGGATTGCCATCAACGGTGGTGTTATCGAAGTCAAAGATAATCATGTCACTATTGTCGCTGATTCTGCTGAACGTGAACGCGATATTGACGTTAGCCGTGCCGAACGTGCTAAAATTCGTGCTGAACGTAGCTTGGAAAAAGCACAAAGTAACCATGATATCGATGAGGTGCGTCGTGCCCAAGTTGCTCTTCGTCGGGCATTGAACCGCATTAGCGTGGGAAATAATAAAAAGTAAGAGAAATCTTTACTTTAACCGGCTCTTTGTCAACTGTAGTGGGGTGATGAAAAGCTAACATCGAGAGAGAACCAATTGGTTTTCTCTTTTTTCTACGGTCTGCTAGTGTTAAATGTTTACCTTTTGGTGTATAATAGTCTTGCATCTCAGAGTCCTTCTAATTGTTGTTGTGGTGATTACAATTATATCTCTCTGAGATGTTTTTTGATACACTCAAGTGCTCAAGTGGCTAATTTCATTTTAGAACTTTCAGATATCTTGCTTTTTTAAAATCGCTGTTAGATAAACTGATTTTATGGTATAATGGAAATAATTAAAATTCGATTTTATTAATGGGATCGTTCGGAGCTGAAGTTCTGCTGTGGACGAATGGCGCGATTACGAAATCTTGTGAGAAAAAATGGTCCACGAGTTTTAGAGCTGTGTTGTTTCGAATGGTTCCAAAACATATAATTATGAGACTAACGAATTTCGGAAGTTTTAGAGCTGTGTTGTTAATTGAACGAGCGTATAAAAGCGCTTGTTTTTTTGTTTAGGAAAAATATAAAAGCACAATTGAAAACGATACCATAAACTTGTTTTTTATGTTACAATTAGGGTGGTTTAGGAACGATAAATATTTACTGATTGTAAGAGAGGGGATAAATGGATATGAGAAAAGTCTTTTTATGTTTGTTGGCCTTGTCTTGTGTGGGCTTATCAGCTTGTCATAAGTTCCAATCGCTTCAAACAAATTCCAAAACAACCGTATCTACTACTAGCCAAACGCAAAAAGCATCATCTAGCTCGACTTTCACCTCAACGTCCATCTCAGAAAGTAGCACTCAAACAGAGTTAAGTAGTTCTTCAACACAGTCAATTACTACAGAAACTGAAAGTTTTGATAATCAGACCACACCAAGTAGTAGTCAAGATGAGGCTTCGGTGTCTCAGCCGACTGGAATACAGTTAGAAGAACTAGCTGTGGGAAATTACGCTTCTTTGGCTGGCACATGGACGACTGGAGATGGTTCGGATACCATCATTATCCAGCCTGATGGCTACAGTTACAATGCTAATTCTGGAGTTGGTTTTGTATCGCTTGTAGGTGGTTTACAATCTGTTAATGGCTATCCGTACATTTATTGTCAGTTTGAAGATGATAGTGTTATGAGAATCAATGTTCTTGTGTTGTTAGAAGCTGGGCGTGCAAGCGGCTCTTCAGATGCCAGTCGTGACCGTTTGTATTTTACCAGTAATCGTAGCAATGGCTATGAATTCGCGGATGATAGTTTGTGTTATTACAAGGTGGCAGACTAGAAGTGATTTAAAGGCTTAGATTTTTCAAACCCTACTTTTTATGGTAAAATAGAGAAGAATTTATTTAGATAGGTTGGATTGTTTACATGGAAAAAACATTCTTTATGATTAAGCCAGATGGTGTCAGACGTGGATTAGTCGGTGAAGTGTTGCATCGCATTGAAAGACGAGGATTCAAGATTGAAAAACTTGAAATGCGTATGGCTACTCCAGAGTTGTTAGAAAAACACTATGAAGATTTGGTTGACCGACCATTTTTCCCACAAATTGTTGATTTTATGACAAGTGGACCACTTATCACAGGTGTCTTGTCAGGGAACCAAGTGATTGGCTCATGGCGCACTATGATGGGAGCAACAAATCCTAAAGAAGCTCTTCCAGGAACAATCCGAGGCGACTACGCACAAGCCCCAGATGAAGGTGGCGCAACCTTCAACGTCGTTCACGGTTCAGACTCACCGGAATCAGCCGAACGTGAAATTTCCCTCTGGTTTGGCGAATAATGAAAGCAAGCACTTGAAAGTGTTTGCTTTTTTGTTTGCAAAAAGGTACAATGAAAGGGATTGCAAAAAAGTTAATAGAAGTCCTGGGGAAAGCGCTAAAAGTGGACAATGTTTAAAAAGTTTAAACAAACCAAATCTTTCTATCTACAAAATACGTATAGATGTTCTTGGCAATAGCTATTGTGTAAAAAAGAAGGAGATGAACTACGATTATATTTGAAAGGTAAACAAAAATAATTGGCAATTGGGGTTGCAATTTTTAAGTAGCTGTAAAACTTCATCAGTATCAAACAGCATCGTTGTTTGTGTTATGCATAAGCGGTAATTAACCAACTAGGTACGCTATTGATTTCAAGTATTGTGATACAGCGATGATGTTTATAAAAAATACAGAAAAACATTTATATCTTTTATCATTCACTGTCGAACGCATAGTATATAGCTAGAAAGCGTGGATATCATGAAAAAATGGCAGACAATCACAGCAATAGCTTTAACAATTTTTGCTCTCTCTATAGGAGGATTTGTGACTTACACTTATCTACGACCATCACATTACGGAGGTGGTATATTTACTGATGAAACTTCTCAATCTACAACTTCTACTAGTGATACTATTTCTAGTACTACTGAAACCTCTCAATCTATAATTTCTACTAGTGAAACAGGGAGTGACGATGGTTATCATGAAGAAGCAGTAACTGAAACCAATACAGCATCTAGTAACATTATTTATCTAACTGATGTTGTCGGACTTGGCACTGATCCTTCTATTTTCAAAGATGGTGGCTACTATATTGTGGCACCAGGAAGAGTGAGATCAGGATCAGAAATTGTATATTCAGTTTATAGATTGGAACGCGAAGGAACTATGGCCGATGGTAAACCAATTGTGGCAACTAAAGACTCTATTCTGACTGGTCCATACAATATTACAAAAGAATTTCTTTATTGGCTACGCTACTATGATCCTGACAATACACCAAATTCTAGCCTTGAAGAAAACTGGAATTACTTTGTTACGGAAAGAGAAGGATGAGATTGACACTATATTAATAGTGTGATAAAAATGATGAGGGCTGAGTTTTTGTGTTCTCAAGATTTAAGTAGCCGTAAACCAAAACACTACAGTGTATGCTTTAGCAATTGATTTAAATAGCTGCAAACTTTTAATAAAACGCTTATTTAGCTAAGGTTTTAAAAAGCGCCTAGCTTAACTCTAAGTACAGCAAATCAATAAGATAGGTGGGACTGTCGGAGCTCCCACATTTATCGATTGGCTAATAAAGCGGTGTGTTGTTGACAGATTCTTAACCTCTATTTTCTTGTATGATATTTTAAAATACTCTATCGTCAAATATTTTTCCTTGTATAGCTAGTTTTCAGATATCTAACTCACCTAACTATAACCACGTTTACTTTCTTGAAAATAAATCAAAAACAGGTGTGATGCTATTTTCTATGCGGGTGTTTGTCGCATGATAGGCTTTGCTTTTTAGGTCTTAACAACTTTCTATGGCGACGTTTTTGGTAATTTGGTATAATAGGAGCAGTGACTAATATTATAGGATTTTAAAATGGATATTCAAGAATTAAAAAAACGTCAAGAGAAGATTCGTAATTTCTCTATTATTGCACATATTGACCATGGGAAGTCGACTTTGGCGGACCGTATTTTGGAAAAGACTGAAACGGTTTCGAGTCGTGAAATGCAGGCACAACTGCTAGATAGCATGGATTTGGAGCGTGAGCGTGGTATCACGATTAAGCTTAATGCGATTGAGTTGAACTATACAGCTAAAGATGGCGAAACTTATATTTTTCACTTGATTGACACGCCAGGACACGTTGACTTTTCTTATGAGGTATCGCGTTCACTTGCTGCGTGTGAGGGGGCTATTTTGGTTGTGGATGCTGCTCAAGGTATCGAGGCGCAAACCCTCGCCAATGTTTACTTAGCTCTTGATAATGATTTGGAAATTTTGCCGGTTATCAACAAAATTGATTTGCCAGCAGCGGACCCAGAGCGTGTGCGTCAAGAAATTGAAGATGTGATTGGATTAGATGCTTCAGAGGCCGTTTTGGCATCGGCTAAAGCGGGAATTGGGATTGAGGAAATCCTCGAGCAAATCGTGGAATACGTTCCAGCTCCATCAGGAGATGTGGAGGCACCACTACAAGCTTTAATTTTTGACTCGGTTTATGACGCTTACCGTGGTGTTATTTTGCAGGTGCGTATTGTCAACGGTATGGTTAAACCTGGTGACAAAATTCAATTGATGTCAAACGGAAAAACCTTTGACGTTACTGAAGTTGGTATTTTCACTCCAAAAGCTATTGGACGTGATTTCCTAGCAACAGGTGACGTTGGTTATATCGCGGCTTCTATCAAAACCGTTGCAGACACGCGCGTTGGGGATACTATTACCTTAGCTGATAATCCAGCAGATAACCCGCTTCATGGCTATAAACAAATGAACCCAATGGTGTTTGCAGGGCTTTATCCGATTGAGTCAAACAAGTACAATGACTTGCGTGAAGCCCTTGAAAAACTGCAATTAAATGATGCCAGTCTTCAATTTGAACCTGAAACCTCACAAGCTCTGGGTTTTGGTTTCCGTTGTGGTTTCCTTGGTTTGTTGCACATGGATGTTATTCAAGAACGTTTGGAACGTGAGTTTAACATTGATTTGATTATGACAGCGCCGTCCGTTGTTTATCATGTCAATACGACAGACGGGGATATGCTTGAAGTGTCAAATCCATCAGAATTCCCAGAACCAACCAAAGTAGCCAGCATCGAGGAGCCTTATGTAAAAGCTCAAATCATGGTGCCACAAGAATTCGTTGGAGCTGTTATGGAATTGGCTCAGCGCAAACGTGGTGATTTTGTGACCATGGACTACATTGATGATAATCGGGTTAATGTCATTTATCATATTCCACTTGCCGAAATTGTTTTTGATTTCTTTGATAAATTGAAATCATCAACACGTGGCTATGCGAGCTTCGATTACGAAATTTCAGATTACCGTAAATCAAAACTGGTGAAAATGGATATCTTGCTTAATGGTGATAAGGTCGATGCCCTTAGCTTTATCGTGCACAACGAATTTGCCTATGAGCGTGGTAAATTGATTGTCGAAAAATTGAAGAAAATCATTCCACGTCAACAATTTGAAGTGCCAATTCAAGCGGCTATCGGTCATAAAATCGTGGCCCGTTCGGATATCAAAGCTCTTCGTAAAAACGTGTTGGCAAAATGTTACGGTGGTGACGTCTCGCGTAAACGGAAATTACTTGAAAAACAAAAAGCTGGTAAGAAACGCATGAAGGCGATTGGTTCTGTGGAAGTTCCACAAGAAGCTTTCTTGTCTGTCTTGTCAATGGACGATGACAACAGTAAAAACTAATCTTATCAGAACACCTCGTATTTAGTTGCGCTCGGATGTGTTTCTGAGCGCTTTTTAGGTACAGAAACTTAGTCAATCATTCAAATTTTTATCTATTTTTGGTAAAATAAATCTAAATGTATCTTGGGAGAACGGCATGAAATTATTAATCAATGTATCGCAATTAAAGGGAACGGTGAGAGTTCCAGGAGATAAATCAATCAGTCATCGCTCGATTATGTTTGGTAGCCTTGCCAAAGGTCAAACGACGATTCATGATATTTTACGTGGGGAAGATGTTCTATCAACTATGCAAGCTTTTCGTGATTTAGGTGTTGACATTCAAGATGACGGTGACCGTGTGACCATTACAGGTGTAGGTTTTGACGGGCTAAAGGCACCTCAAAAATCTTTGGATATGGGCAATTCTGGAACGTCTATTCGCTTGATTTCTGGAGTTTTAGCAGGGCAAGACTTTAGCATTGAGATGTTTGGGGACGACAGTTTGTCAAAACGTCCAATGGACCGTGTGACTATTCCCCTTCGTCAAATGGGGGTTGAGGTTTCAGGACAGACAGAACGTGATTTGCCACCATTGACTATGCATGGTAATAAAAAATTGAAACCAATTCACTATCAATTGCCTGTGGCATCTGCTCAGGTCAAATCAGCCCTTATTTTCGCAGCTTTGCAGGCTGACGGTGAATCCGTTATCATCGAAAAAGAACACACGCGCAACCACACAGAAGACATGATTGTTCAATTCGGTGGCTCAATTGATGTCAATGGTAAGGAAATCCGTATCACTGGCGAGCAAGAATTGCTTGGACAAGAAGTGGTGGTGCCAGGTGATATTTCCTCAGCAGCCTTTTGGTTGGTTGCAGGGCTCATTGTTCCAAATGCGAAAATAAGGCTTGAAAACGTTGGTATCAATGAAACACGCACGGGTATTCTTGATGTTATTGAAGCCATGGGCGGTCAACTAAGCCTGTCAGATGTGGACGATATTGCCAAATCAGCGACAATCACGGTAGAAACTTCCGACCTTCACGGGACAGAAATCGGTGGCGAAATCATTCCACGTTTGATTGATGAGTTGCCAATTATTGCCCTTTTGGCGACCCAAGCCGAGGGAAGAACTGTGATTCGCGATGCGGAAGAATTGAAAGTGAAAGAAACTGACCGTATTCAAGTGGTTGCGGATGCCTTGAATGCTATGGGCGCCAATATTACGCCAACAGATGACGGTATGATTATCGAAGGCAAAACGCCGCTTCATGGTGCAAGCATCAATACTTTTGGGGACCACCGCATCGGCATGATGACGGCAATTGCGGCTCTTTTGGTAGCAGATGGTGAGGTCGAACTGGACCGTTCAGAAGCCATCAACACTAGCTACCCAAGCTTCTTCAAAGATTTGGAGTTACTGACACATGGCTAGAATTATTATCGGTTTTATGGGCTCAGGCAAAACAACCATTTCTTCTTTGTTAGATGAGGATTACGTTGATATGGATGCAGTGATTGTAGAGCGCATCGGAATGCCTATTGCAGATTTTTTTGAAAAAGAAGGCGAAGCCCGTTTTCGTGAGATTGAATCACAAGTTTTGGCAGAATTGATAGCGTCTGACCGAGTGATTGCAACAGGTGGTGGCATTGTAACCAGTGCGGCTAACCGAGCACTTTTGGCAGAAAATCCTGAAACCATTTACTTGAAAGCAGATTTTGACACGCTCTATAATCGTATCCAAAAAGACACTAAAAATGTGCGTCCGCTATTTGTCAATAATAGCAAAGAAGACTTCAAGGCGATTTTTGATGGGCGCCAAGACTTGTACGAATCAGTTGCCAACCGTATTATTGAAGTAGCTGGTAAAACGCCCAAAGACATTATTGAGGAAATCGGATGAAAGTTGGTTACCTAGGACCAAGCGGTTCGTTTACACACAATGTTGCGGTCAAAGCCTTTCCAAAAGCTGACCGTATCCCTTTTGCAAATATCACCGAAGTCATTAAATCTTATGAGGAAGGCTTGGTGGATTATGCTATTATCCCCGTTGAAAATTCGATTGAAGGCTCGGTGCATGAAACCCTAGATTACTTGTTTCATCAAACGGATATTAGTGCCATTGCAGAAGTGATTCAACCCATTAAGCAACAATTATTAGCAACGGCACAGGATAAGCCTGTCGGAAAAATCTTCTCACATCCGCAAGCCATTGCCCAAGGGAAAAAATACATCAAAAGCCATTACCCCCATGCACAAATTGAAGTGACTGCTAGCACGGCTTACGCTGCGCGTTTTATCGCAGAACACCCAGACAAACCTTACGCAGCTATTGCTCCCGTGGCAGCAGCTAAAGAATATGATTTGGAAATCATCGGCAAGGACATTCAGGAAATAGATGAAAATTACACGCGTTTTTGGGTGCTAGGGCATGAACCTTATGTCTTTGATCTGATCAAAGACACGCAAAAAATATCCTTGGCATTAACTCTTCCTGACAATCTCCCTGGAGCTCTCTACAAAGCCTTGTCTGTTTTTGCTTGGCGGGGCCTTGATTTGACTAAAATTGAAAGCCGTCCTTTGAAAACGGCATTGGGGGAGTATTTTTTCATCGTTGATGTGGATAATAGCAATCATGATTTGGTGACTTTTGCCTTAGAAGAATTGCGTGTTTTAGGTATTACTTACAATGTTATGGGGATATATGACGTCTATTGTTTATGATTAGAAAGTGAAGGACTGGTATGATAAAATGGTAGAAAATCGTTTAAGTCGCCACGAGGAATTGCGGTATCAATACCTGTTACGAAATCTTGAATATTTAAGCGAGCGTGAGAAGCAGGAGTTTGATTACCTTTATCAAAAAAAATTAGCGAGCATCTCTAGTCCCTCCCATTATACCCAACCAGCTGCGCCTCATGACCCACGTCCTATTTATCAGGAGGTTAATGATCAAGCTTATGATGGCTACGATGACTATGCGAATTGGGAAGATGAGAAGCAATGGACCGCACCAGGACTTCCCAAATATCCAGACGAAGCCCCTCCCAAGCGTTCTAAAAAAGCCAAACGTGCCTGCCGTTTTGCAGATGTGTCTGGAGAAAGACCAAAAAAGAAGAAACGGCACTTCTTTAAACGCTTGATGAAATGGCTAGCTTTGCTTGTGGTGGCAACCATGGCTGGCATGATTTATATGTTTTTCAAGGGAGTGCGTGATGTATCAGAGGGCAATACCAATTACACCCCTGGCGTGACGGAAACGTTTCACGGTGAAAATAGTCCTGACGGCACCAATATTTTGATTTTGGGAAGTGACCAGCGGGTGACCCAAGGCTCGTCTGATGCCAGAACCGATACCATTATGGTGATGAATATCGGAAATAGCGATGACAAAATTAAATTAGTGAGCTTCATGCGTGATATCTTGGTTAATATTCCGGGTGTTAGCTACAATGATTACACTAATGACCAAAAGCTAAATGTCGCCTTTAATATTGGTGAGCAAGATCACAATCAAGGAGCTGATCTTATGCGCCAAACCTTGAAGGATAATTTTGGCATCAACATCAAATATTACGTGATGGTTGATTTTGAAACGTTCGCAGAAGCCATCAACACGCTATTCCCAAATGGGGTTGAAATAGATGCCAAATTTGGTACTGTAGATGGTCAAGAAGTAACTTCCGTCGAAGTTCCTGATGACCTCAATATGCAGCCTGACGGTAGCGTTCCTAGCCAAACCATTAACGTTGGTAAACAACGCATGGATGGTCGTACCTTGCTCAATTACGCACGTTTTCGTAAGGACGATAATGGGGACTATGGCCGTACCCAACGTCAACAACAAGTGATTACCGCCATTATCAATCAAGTCAAGGACCCCGCCAAACTTTTTACAGGGTCTGCGGCTATCGGTAAAATCTATGCCCTTACCTCAACCAATATCTCTTATCCATTTTTCCTCAAGGAAGGCTTGTCTGTCATCACCAGCGGTCAAAAAGGCATTGAGCAAGTCACCATTCCAGCAGAAGGGGATTGGACAGACGAGTATGATATGTATGGAGGTCTAGGCATTGCCATTGATTTTGATAAATATCAACGAGAACTAAAAGAATTGGGATTGCGTGAATAGCGTTATGTTATAATAGAGGGACAGTGATGTTTCTCTATTTTTTGAGGAAGTAGAAAGGATATTATGTTAGAAAAAAATAGCATTGTAGAGGTTGAGATCACAGATTTATCGCACGAAGGAGCAGGGGTGGCCAAGTTTGATGGCTTCGTCTTTTTCGTTGAAAATGCCCTTCCTGGTGAAACCATCAAGATGCGTGTCTTGAAAGTTAAGAAAAATATTGGATTTGGTAAGGTTGAAGAATACCTAACCCTCTCGCCTTACCGTAATCAAGATGTCAATGTGGATTATTTGCGAACAGGAATTGCAGATTTTGGACATTTGGCTTACTCAGAGCAACTCAAATTCAAACGCAAACAAGTCGTGGATAATCTGTATAAAACAGCTGGTATTTCAGATGTTGAAGTCGCAGAAACTATGGGAATGGCGCATCCTTATGCTTATCGCAATAAGGCCCAAGTGCCTGTTCGTCGTGTCAACGGTCAGCTAGAAACTGGCTTTTTCCGCAAACATTCTCATGATCTGATGCCTATTACTGATTTTTACATTCAAAACAAAGAAATCGATCGCTTGATTTTATTTACCCGTGATTTGCTGCGTCAATTTGATATTAAACCGTATGATGAAAAAGCTCAAACTGGCTTGATTCGCAATCTCGTGGTTCGTCGTGGTCATTACTCAGGTGAAATGATGCTGGTTTTTGTTACAACACGCCCTAAAATATTCCGTATTGAGCAAATCATCGCTAAAATCGTAGCAGCCTTTCCAGCGGTGAAATCCATTATTCAAAATATTAATGACAAAAACACCAATGCTATTTTCGGTCAGGAATTTAGAACGCTTTACGGAAAAGACACAATTGTAGATACTATGCTGGGTAATCAGTACGAAATTTCAGCACGTTCTTTCTATCAAGTTAATACTGAAATGGCAGAGAAACTTTACCAGACCGCTATTGATTTTTCAGATTTAACACCAGAAGACATTGTCATTGATGCCTATTCAGGTATTGGAACCATTGGGCTTTCATTTGCCAAAAAAGTCAAAGCTGTCTATGGGGTCGAAGTGATTGAAGAAGCTGTCGCCGATGCCAAACGCAATGCTGCCCTAAATAGCATCACCAATACCCATTATGTGGCGGACTCAGCCGAGCACGCTATGGAAACTTGGATCAAAGAAGGTATTAAACCAAGCGTAATTTTGGTGGATCCACCACGCAAAGGCTTAATTGAAAACTTCATCAAAGCAAGCGTCGCCATGCAACCAGACAAAATCACCTACATTTCATGTAACCCAGCTACCATGGCGCGTGACATCAAACACTACCAAGAGTTAGGCTACAAACTCCAAAAAGTTCAACCCGTCGATTTATTCCCAAATACCCATCACGTTGAGTGCGTAGCATTGATGTCGAGGGTAGAAAATTAAAATGTAGTTAAAGGCTTGATATATAAGGGTTTTCAAGCATTAGTAGAAATGTAGTGTTATATTGCATAAGAAACTAATCTTGGAAACCCTTATTTTTATTGTTTTAGGAAACAAGTCCGAAATTAAGGAAATTTTAGGGTCGGGTATGTAGGTTAGATGAATTAGTGGGGTTGGGTAGGCTAGATGGATATTGGATTGATAGGAACGCATTCTCAATTATCGGTATCATAAATCTAAACAAAAAGCCTAATCGGGATTTTATTTACTTGAAAAAAACAATGCTCTCATGTTATAATTATATTAGTGAATGGAGGTATGAGCATGCATGGAGGAAATAGAAAAGGTGCAGGTAGAAAAAGTAGCATAGATAAAAAACAGCCTGTAACGATTTACTTAAATAGTAAAGATAAGAAATTTATTAAAGAGGCACCATTACCTGATTGTACGAGTTTTTCTCAGAAATGCAGAAAACTACTTCCTTGACATACCAAGCCTAGAGGCTTTGGAAATACTAATGAAGGAATATGCCGGAACTATCGTGTTTATCACCCATGATAAACGGTTGCTCGAAAATGTGGCTGATATGATTTATGAAATTAGTGATAAGAAAATAAATCTGAAATATTAAATTTAAGGTAGTCGCTGGTCAGTATAGTCTGTTCTGGCTGGCGGCTTCTTTTTAAAGTAAGGGAGGAAAATGCAATCGTGAATATTAATAAATGGAGCGAGCAAATAAGGAACGAATTGATGTATTGAGATAATTAAAGATAAAAGGAGTATATAAATATGATAGGACCAGATAAGAAGAAACTTTACCCGAATGAAAATATAAAGACGGTTTGCTTCATAAGCAATCTACCAAAACGGCCCAATGTAGAAATTGGAGAATACACTTATTATAGTGATAACAAAAATTCTCCTGAGGAATTCTATGATAATATAGAGCATCACTATGAATTCTTGGGGGATAAGCTTATAATAGGCAAGTTTTGTGCAATTGCAGAGGGTGTTAGGTTTATCATGAATGGAGCAAATCATAGAATGGATGGTATTACAACTTATCCCTTTAATATCTTTGGCTGTGGGTGGGAGAAGGCAACTCCAACAGTAGAGCAGTTACCATTCAAGGGTGACACAGTGATTGGCAATGATGTGTGGATAGGTCAAAATGTAACCATAATGCCAGGTGTTAAAATTGGAGATGGTGCGATTATTGCTGCTAACTCAACAGTAGTAAAAAGTGTTGAACCCTATTCAATATATGGTGGGAATCCAGCTAAGTTTATCAAAAAACGCTTTAGTGACGAAAAGATTGAATTCTTGCTAAAGCTTCAATGGTGGAATTGGAGTGAAGAGGAAATATTTAATAATCTTGAAAAGCTAACATCCGAAGCAGGGTTAGAAGAATTAATGGATAAATGGGAGGAAAATCAATGAATAAAGGCTCTTTGTCAACTGTAGTGGGTAGATGAAAAGCTAACACCTAGAGAGGACGAACTTCGTCCTCTCTTTCTTTATGTTCAATGCAATCAAAATCCGTTTTTTAAAGTTTTCAGGCTCATTGTCAACTGTAGTGGGTTGATGCCAGCTAACATCTAGAGAGAACCAAATTGGTTTTCTCTTTTTTGACGTTCAAAGCGATGAGAATGCGTTTTTTAAAGT
>SKEV01000455.1_pt1 | contig 19377 bp, 21 predicted proteins | sample 4819531 | NCBI WGS metagenome assembly SKEV01 (sample SAMN11008800, study PRJNA524170) | human gut metagenome | biome: Human fecal sample; material: Feces; isolation source: fecal sample from pouch patient p9, p28 | host: Homo sapiens | place: Israel: Tel-Aviv | collected 2016-08-01 | reverse complement strand
CCGTTATTGCTGAATTTGAATCGCTGGAAGCAGCTCAGGCCTGGGCCGATGCTGACCCGTACGTAGCGGCAGGAGTCTATGAACACGTTTCAGTGAAACCATTTAAGAAAGTGTTCTAATTTATTAGAAATTTGCACTTAAATCAAAAAGTTACGGACAATTCAACCACCAATCAATAAATTAAAGGGCACATTAAAGTACACAATATTTGTGCCCTTCTCTGTTTCTTTCCCGTTATCAGCTAGCTGGAAACTTTTTATACAGAGTTGAGAGCCCTACTCCATACGTTTTTGATACGCTTTGTCGTGATTCACCGGTTGCCATCCGCTCCCCCATTTCCCGCCATTGCTCATCCGTGAACTTAGGCCTGCGACCACCAACTCGCCCTTTTGCCCTGGCTACGGCCAGCCCTGCTAAGGTACGTTCGCTATTAAGATCAGATTCATATTGTGCTGCGGAAAGGATGTTACGAAAGTTATAGCGGCCGCTGGCTGTTTTGAGATCCACGCCATCGGTAATACTGCGGAAGTTGATACCCTTTTCCTGTAACTGCTGGAACATCAACAGCGCATGCAGAACGTTGCGGCCTATCCTGTCCAGCTTCCAGACCACCAGTTCATCCCCCGGCTGCATAGTGGCGATCAGCCGTTTTAGAACCGGCCGATTCGATTTCCTCCCGCTGGCATGCTCTTCAAAAATTTTCTCACAACCCGCTGACTTGAGCGCCGTTAGTTGCAATTCAGTGTCCTGGTGGTTTGTTGATACTCGGGCATAACCGTAAATCATGGGATTTCTCCTGTTATGAAAACAGGAGAAACGGCGAAGCATCACCAGATTTTTGATGGTTATAAAAAAGGTTGGTTTGGGAGGGATGGGGCAAACCTATAGCGCATCGCAAGATAACTCCTCAGAACCCTCCCCATGTTGGCCATCATCCACAGGCGGTTTTCACTATGCTCTGCCGTTTTGTCGACGAAATACGTTTGCTCGCGTGCGATCCAGGAGTTCGCCTCCACCTCGGAAAAATGGATGCCGCGCCGGCGCAGCGCAGTAACGAAGTCGCGGGTGTGAAGGTACTGGAACCCCTTGGAACTGCGCAAAATGGACTCGCGGAAAGCCGCGGCGATGTCTGACTGTCTAAGCATGATCTGCCCTCCGATAAATACTGTTTTTATATACAGTAGTTTTATGAGGAGAGAAGATCAATATAGCCCATGGCTATCAATGCACGCTTCTGTGCTAACGTTTTGATTATTCAGCAGACCATGAATTAACTGTGACGGCATCAGGTATTCCACCACCGAATTTCATATTTATTGCATTCAGCTCAGCCATCACAGCCTCTTTTATCGCTGCATCATTTCCTTCTGATTCAACAGCAAGCGTTCCTGAATAAATTACCTGACCGTTTTTTGTCGCCTGATAATCCGCAATATAGCCAGCCATATGCACTCCTTAAATGTTTTTGCCTTTCAGCTGATAATAATTTTTGTAATAGGTGTAAATAGTTGCCATTTCAGCATCCGTTATTGCCCTAGATACAATCAGGCATGCCCGCATGAAGATAGTGGCAGTCGTGGCTCCCTCGACAGAACCGCCCAGCAGAATTTTTGACGAAGGTACAGCATAAGGAGTCGTCGCTGCGGTGCCGGTTGCTGACTGTGATGTGCGTGGCAGATCAAGCTTAGTCAGCATTGATCCGCTACCGTTGTCTCGCACAAACCGACTGACTGCCATTTCGCCATCAATTGCGGCAGTAGACGGGATAAGGTCGGCCTGTTGTGCTGCACCTGCTGCAGTCAACCATTTAGCTCTCCACGCTGTAGCCGTAGTTTGTGTACCACGAGTACGCTGTGGCGCGTTCATCTGCACCCGGCCCACAACAGCACCAATTACCCCTGGATGGACAGCTATTGTCACCATTGTCAGATCGCTGCCGTTATATGCTGCTATGTCGATGTTTGTATCCAGGTGGTTAGCCTCAGTGAGGCTGACGCCGTAATCACCAAGAACAGGAGAGCCAACAACGGACATAGCAGCTCCAACCCGGTTTCTGGTTAATGATGCAGTGTCGTTTACGTCAAAATCAGCCTGCAGGATAATCCCCGGTATTAAAGCCGGAAGTTGGGTGATGTCGTATGGATAAGGGTAAGTGTCAAGGTAACGCGTGGCTGTCACACCGTTATCAACATAAAAGCGGGTAGTCATGATTTACAGTCCTTTAAAGCTGGATGGAGAAAACGCAAAGGTCGTTATAGAGAGGCAGGCCGGATAGTGACGTCCCTGTTTGGGAATCTCTGATACACCCGCGCGAACCGGTTACAGGGCCGGGGTTTTGTCCGGCAATCCCCTGGCTTGCATAAGATATCGCCGTCGCAGTGGTAGAATCGGTCTTGGTGATAACTATTTTTGCTGCTGATCCGCTGCCGCTAACGGCTACCGAAGCAATTGTGGCCCCGGTCAGGACAAAGCCGTAGTTGCCTGGATCGGTAACCCTCGAGGTGTCAATCACGAGATCACCAACACAACCCGCCACTGGTATAGTGATTGTGGTTCCTGACTGCACAACACCAGACTCTATCGGCACAAGCGAGGATTTTGTATTGTCATTCAGCCACCCACCAACCACCGCGCCAATAACTTCGCCTTCTGTCCGATACCCTGCGCTGGTCAGATGCTCACCGTCTGAATACGGGCGGGCATACTGTGCGCTGGCAAGATGGATTAATGCGTTATCACGGGCTTCCTGATATTGCGCGATACCGATGTTATTAGTTTTGGTCGAACCGGCAGTTCCGCCGTATGGAATGGTATTAGATAACTGGCCTACAAACATGTGAAGCGACTGGCTTTTTCCTGTTGCCGCGTTAATGACAGACTCATACTGAGCACGGAGAGTCTCCATTGCGGCGCGATAACTGGATATAGATGTGCCTGCTGCTGCATTCTGGTTGCCGTGGATAAGCACCATTACGGGAACATACTGCATACCCAACTTTTCAGCCATGGCTACAGCTGACTGAATCATTTTCGTTGCACCAGTAAAAGTCGCTGAACCGGATGAAATGTCTGCGATTGCAGTACCGGATGAGCACGCATCGGAAACCAGAACCGTATGCCCGGTGAGATCATGAATTTTAAACGCCATACCGCTTGATGGCGACTCCTGTCCAGGCCGCGTCCCAGCATTCTCCCGGCATGGGATGACAGCCTCAAGGAGCGATTCATTCAGCGTGTCATACTTAAAATCGACTTTCGGGCCGGTCTCAAACGAGAGTATGCCGTAATCTGCCTGCGCTGTTGTCGTTACAGGGCTTTGTGCTTGCGTTGAACCGCCTGCAGCAAGAGACTGACCAGTTATAATCAGGTGAATAAGAAAGCGCAATGACTCTCGCGCCCGGTAATTCCCGTCATAAGTGGATCGATAAGTGATGTAGTTGCCGCTGACATTCGACAAATAACGCAAAAATTCCGCATATGCCACTGGCGCAATATTTGAAACTCCGGAGTCGTTCGTGATCTGAGTTACATCGCTGCCATCTACCGCAATGATATTTCCATCAACTGAAGCAACCATTGGGAATTCAGAGGCGTCATCATCAGGTGTGTCATCGCCCAGCTGCTCCACGGTACCATCTGTGCGAACTCGCCGAAAAATTCTCTCCTGTCCGTCCATATGTATTTCAGAATAGTCACTGACACTGTCATCATCAGCAAACCACGTGGTCAGGCTGCCATGTGTCAGATTGCCAAGGGCAGAAATGTTAAATATTTCTTCACCAGTGGCGCGCATCTGGCAGACAAATCCTCCACCTGCAATTTGCACAAGCTCAATCCCTGAACCAATCATCAATGCCGGAAACTGGCTCGTGCCATCGGTATAACGGCGATAAACGGCATGCCCTACACTATCAAGAATGAGCTCAGCAATATCTGGGTATGCATCGGTAGTCTGAGCAGCACCGAAAGCCATAATTTTCGCCAGTTCAGTGGCAACCAAATCTCTCAGCGCGTCAACATATCCAGCAGAAATCATCCTGCGACCGGTTGGCTGCAACGTTCCGCCAACGTTCATGACCTCGATCGCGAGGGCGCTGTCATCCGGGCTGCGATAATAAGTAGTGCTCCCCTCGGGGATATTAGCAATATCTGCCTGTGCATCAGCAAGCGTCATGTATTGCTTGCTCAGAGGGATCAGGTTTTGGCGGGCTTCATCAATAACAGCGTCGGTAGCAGCTGCCATTTTTTTAGTAGCCCCAATTATCGTATCCTGGGCGTTACCAAAACGATCTATAAAAGTATCTCTTTCGCTGTTCAGGAAATCATCGTACGCCAGGGCGTTATCATTCAGATCCTTCATGCTATTTGAAGGTCTTGGATTGCCGGTATTATATCTTTTGTCCATACCTGTTCCTGTCTTCATCTTTTCAATGAAGCAATTAAGATTGACGCCCCGCCCCTTCAGGGCTAACATCGCCTTACGTGTTTAAACGGTTAAATAAGAGAATGATTTTAATAAATAAATACACCCCTCCAACGCAGGAAGATTTAGCCAGACTGAAATCCGCACTAAATTACTCCGGAAACCAAATGGCAGGGCTCGCAGGTGTAGCCAGCGATAGCCAATGGCGGAAATACACTGGCGGAGAGAGCCCCAGGGTAATGTCAAGACACATACTGTTTTATATTGCAGCTCAGCTTGTTCTGTCTGATGAGCAACTTAACAATGTAATAAATAAAATGCGCGATATTGGCGCGGAGATAAAATAATGCTTGGCCTAATAAGGTTTTTTTTGGCATCGTGCGTCATTGCTTTTCACTTAACGGCTCGCATACCTGCACTTGGCAACTTTGCAGTGAATTGCTTCTATGTTATTAGTGGTTTTTTAATAACATACATTTTGCATGAAACATACAAGTTCAACTTCTCTATGTTTTGGAAAAATAGAATGCTGAGGTTATTCCCGGCATATATATTTTTTCTCGTCATGGGCTTTCTTATTATAAAATTAATTCCATCCGCAAAGGAATTCCACTCAAACTGGACAGGCAATTTCTTACCTGGAGATTTATTAGGAAACCTCTTAATCTTCCCCTGGGCTTTCCTTTCTGATAATGCTGTAGCAAATCCATTCGGTGCCTTTTCATCCATTTATCACTTTGCTATTGATGGTAATAGATTCAGAATAGTCACATCATCATGGTCAGTGGGTGTTGAGATAACATGTTATTTTTTATTGTGGCTTTTCATAGCCCGAAATAAATTTACAGCCATTACGTCGATTCTGCTTTCACTGCTTTATCATGCTTACGTATATGTAGTACACCATTCTTTTGATATGGCGTATTTCCCATTCCTTGCTGCAACACTTCCTTTTAGCATGGGTTCTCTGGGTTATTTTGCCCATAGAAAGTTCAAAGCTATGTATCTTTCTCCACACAAAGCTTTTTTAATAACATTTATTTGCATCGGGATTTTTATTACCAATTGGCATTTATATACAATTAATGCATTAGGTCAGTACAACATAATACTTTACTACACCAATAATGTAATAGCATTGTTTACAACCCTGGTATTATTAAAAATAAAGACAAACATACATCTTGAGAAAATACTCAAGTGGTTTGGTGACCTGGCCTATCCAATTTTTCTTTGTCAATATTTTGGTGGATTTCTAGCATGGCTTGCTATTGGTGGTGAAAATCGTGGCTTATCCATCTTTTTATTAGGCTACCCAATATCAATTGCACTTGGGATCGTTTGTGTAATATTAATAGACAAGCCACTAATTAAAATTAGAGCAAAAATAAGGGCGGACGCTCAAAGCAAAAATAATCAGGAAAACTCTTCAAGGTAAACTAAACCATTCGCTCCTTTTCCTGATGAATAGTTACCATTCTCCCCGGCACCACCTGAGCCGGGGAAACCGCCATCATCGCCAGAACTACCGAAGTGGCCATTGCCACCCGTTGATGAAAATGCAGATCCTCCAGCCCCGCCAATAAAAGCATCAGAACCATAATACAGACCACCTTGAGATATTCCGCCAGTAATATTTAAAATGTTCCCGCCACTTCCGATACCTCCAGCAGGAACTGTAGCCCCGCCACCACTCCCTCCAGTAGCTGAGATTAAACTCCCGAACCTTGTATCACCACCATTCCCGCCTTTAGACGAGACACCAGCAGCAACAGCACTGCCACCAGCACCTATCGTCACAGATATAGTTTCGTTATCAGAAATATTAAATAACCCTTCCGAAAATCCACCAGCACAACCTCCAGATGCGCCCACACTAACTGGAGCATTCTGGCCACCTCCCCCCGCTCCCCAAACTTTCACCCGCACTCTTTTCGTCCCTTTAGTTGGAGTGTAAGTCCCTGACTTAGTAAAGGTGACAATATTAAGCAGGCGACCGCCACCAATCGCTTTAAGAACCTGTGAATCATCATCAGGATCAAGCTCAAGCCCCGCGCCCTCAACAACGTTTACCAGCTCACGCTGAAAGGTATTCATCATCTCAGCATTAATTATTGTCGGTGAAATACCATTAGCGACATTACCATTAGTGTATTCACCATTAGCATCAGCGGTGTCAGTTGTACTGCCAACTTTTCTCATATAAACCTTCTTTTTAAATGTCTGAATTAAACGTAACCGGAAGCGATATCAAATATTCTGGCAAACTCAGGCGTGACTTCGTAAACCCCCTCATCGTTAAAACCGAAATAGATATAGCCAAATTTCACCAGGGTGTATGAGGGGGCAAGGGCATTTATCCGGCACTCAAGCTGGCGATTACCCCAGGAGCGTAATGGATCGCCGCAATAACTCAGACCTGCACGGGCATAAGTTATCGTTGTGTCTTCTGCCTCTACCAGCCAGACAAATGGCCAGTCATCCCCATTTAGCCCGTCACCACATACCGATAAGCCAGCACGCGCCTGCCGGTATTCCTTAATCGAAATCGTATAACCCATTGCTGCGGCAATACTGATGAAATAGCTCTTTGACTGCCCGCCGGTGCTGATGAGTTTCGATACAATGGCAGACTGACGCTTCGCAATCGTATCCACTTCGCCAATTGAGCAATCATCAGGTAAGCCGAGTGTTTTTTCCCACTCGGTGAGCATAATCGTCGCAGTTTTTGGAAAGGCACCGCGCAGCAATGCAAGTGCGTCGTTATCACTTCGCTGGAAACTGGCCGCAATGGCCCGCAGTACAGCGGCCTGAACAGCTTTTGGATCCCGTGTCCACGCTCGGCCGGTGGGGATAAGCGCCTGCAGTGCCTTCTGATAATCGTCTGTTGAGAAAAGGCTCATGTGTAGTTCACCTCACCACGAACAGCCAGCTCCCCAACTCCCGGCTCAATATTCGCAGAAGGCGACACAAGGATATAACCTGAAGTACCGGCAACATCCCCTATCGCACGGTTGAGATCTGAAAGGTAAATTTTCCCTGTGCCGAGCGGGTTAGCAGATTCAAACAATACCCCGTCAATCGCATCAGCAATGGCCGCAGTCGTTGCGCTGTCGGCATCAGATATCCCGCTTATTTCAAAATCGATAACGCGTTCGATGGGAGAGCAGACATAGTTAAGGGAGGTAACCGGCGCAAGCGGATACATATAATCGGCAACTCTCCCCTGATCCCCGGTGGCTTTTACAGCCCCCCACTCTTCCAGTTGAGAGACACCGTCAGTTCCTGCAGGGAATCCATGATTGGTTTTATCATCGCCGTCGCACATGATGTAAATCACCACGGTACCCGGCCCCATCCCCCGGCGCCGTATCCATGCCCTGGTGATCCCCGACACGGATAAAGCCCAGCTTTTATAATCAGTGTCACTCCCGCCCTGCGGGGGATTCTGATACGCCAGCAGACCACGTAATCGGAAATCCTCTTCACTTTCAATGTTGGCGCCGCCGGTGGCGGGCTCAATCAGCGTAACCGAGCTGTCTATGCCGGGGGCATTAGCATCCAGTGTAAGAATGGTGCCAGCATCGGCATTTCCGGAAGTGCCTCCTCCTGTCACATCGTCTGTGATATCCGGCAAAACCGCTGTTACAGCAACCGACGCACTGCCAGCAGTGTTTATCGTTATGGCATCATCGGTTGTGTACTGGTAACCATCATCACGGTTTAACACCGCCCCTTTTGACAGTGTTTTCCCCGGCGTTCCGGTAACGGTCGCCGCCGGAGAGCGTGCTGCCGTTGCGGCTTTTCGGTAAATCTGCTTTAGCGCCATCCATCCGGCAAGCCACTCATCGGTAGAGGTGAAAGGCGTGCTCTGACGGGCAATATAATCCAGGTAGGCGTAGTGCAGATGGGCCATGCCCGCATCCATATCAGCGAGCACCTTAAGGTTGCCAAACCGTAACAGCGCGCCAACACTTTCAAGCTCTGCCTGCATAAACTGGCGATTCTCCTGCCGGAGCTCGCTCAGTGTTTTCCGCTTAAATGGCATTATTCAGTTGCTCCCATAGCCAGAAGAATTTGAACTCCTGCCAGTCCCCCGCCGGCGGCAAATACCGGATGATGAGGTTCAGCCTATTCGGGAAAACAATCTCTGACTGAGCCTCTATCGCTGCTGCAATACCATCCGACTTCATCCAGGCCAGAGCCTCTTCGGCATAATCTTCAGCTCTCATCGCCACTTCGCGCGTCAGTTTTTCACGCCGCAGTAGCCACAGCCTTGAGCCAATATTCCGGTCGTTGTCCAGATCCCCCCACCAGCCGCGGCGGTCAGTTCCTTCATAATCATCATCAGCGCGCGCCAGTCCGTCAGTAAACAAACTGATAATTATGGCCGTGTGCATATCATTCTCAGATGTCAGTACGCCGTTACCGGTTTGCCAGTCAGCATGAATGGCATCCACATCCCAGAATGAGGAAATATCACTCATACCTGACTCTCTGTTTTTTCGCTTATGATCGTGCTATCGCCGGACTGAACTTTTTTAACGTCATGGTCATGATCGTTGTGAGCATCCCGCAGCGCTTTGAGCGTTGAATTGTTCGTCTCGCAGTTATCGATGATGTCACCCGTCACCAGGAGTTTGGGGGTAACCAGCTTTACCTGTTCCGTTGCCGTCGCGGTGATGTTTCTGGCATTATTGATCTCTACATCTTTGCCTTTCGCATCAATGAAAATTCCCTCCTCGGTCAGATGAATATTCATCCCCTGCTGGTTATAGACCACGGTTTCGCCTGGCTTAAGCCCGGTATACCGGAAGCTTTGATGGTTAGAGGCAATGACGACAGGACTGGAGCGGTCCCCGCCGAGAAAGGCAATAAGCACATCCGATCCCGCCGGTAACCCCGATGAAAAACCAAAATCAGAGAGCCGTGGGGCGCTGGCCACTTCCAGCGGAGTCTGGTACTGGATTTCCTGCACAACCCCGCTATCTTTCTGCGTGGTAATACGGCCAATGCCCAGCATGCCGGCGATGCGCGTGGCCGATTTCTTTAAATTTTGATTCATTGGTTTAGTCCGGGTATTTGCTGGTAGAAAGCATAAGGCTGGACAGCGAAAGCCTCCGGGGGCATCAGATAAAGGCGCGCATGGGTGCCGTCACTGTCTCTGATATAAGTCACCTCTGCGATAAGCAATTCGGTGTCAGGCAGCTGCAGACTCGGGATGTTGACCGGGATAAGCGTATTCGGCTCCCATAATTTCCCGGATTTATCGCGCCAGGAATCAATCGTCACCGTTAACTGACGGGAACGGCCGTATCGGCGGTTCATCTCCCAGTCAATCGCTCGCTGAGCCTGTTGTGAAGCCATCAGTGTACTTTCAACAATAATGATCCGTTTTCGGTAACGCATACTGGCCGCCTCAGGATCGCGGGCCGTCGCCAGCGTCACCGAATCATAAGCCGTATCTGGCGAGAATCCTGCAATCGGCGAAATGCTCATCGATACGCCGACGTAATCAGAAAAGCGGTCAGCCATCGAACGGCGGTAATAAGCCTGTTCGATATTTACCCCTTCTGCGATACCGCTGGCCGCGCGCTTTGTCCCCACCCGGGTCAGAAATAAGTTACCGTCAGGCTGATCGTAATAAAGCAATGCCGACCAGCGGGAGACACGATCAAGTATTTCCTGTGGCGATTCCCCCCAGTTCAGGGAAAATTGCGGAACTTTCACCAGATCATCAACGTCTGTACTTACGCCAATGTTGTAATGGGATGCGAGGCGGGAGGCAATATCAAGCGCATTACTGTTATTGATGACGTTATTTGGCCATTCAGCAGAGCAATCAACGAGATCTGCGCACTTACTGCGGCCTGAGGCTCTGACTTCATGGCGCGAACGGGAAATAGCAGGCGACCAGTCATCAACATACCCCGTCACTACCAGGTCGTTACCAAGCTTTACCTGACAAGGCATCCCTTCCTTTACCAGCTGCTTCTGGTCACTTCCCGGAAAATAATCCATCAGTCCCAGGTCAAAATCGGAGGGAAAACGCTCAATGCCACGGGTCACCCGCACAGAGTCCCATCCTTCAATGATTTTTCCGCCCACTGTCAGGGAGACAATATCCTGATCATTATCCGTACTCATTGTCTCAACACCTTCATCGTCGTCGGCATAAATGCCGGATGCGGTACGCTGGCCTCCTGTATCAGTTCATTTGCCCGCGAGGCATCCTGATACAGGCGGTTGGCCAGTACCAGGGCAGGAACCGGCACCGCAGTATTGATTTGCATCAACTCACTCAGTCCGGATGAAGTCTGAGCCATGGTATTCAGAAAAGCGGTTCTCACGTCCATCAATGCCGTATAAAGATCATCATCGCCACGGTCGCCCGCCAGTAGTAACGCGGTATCCAGTTGCCCGGCCACGCGTTGAGTGATTTCTTCGGCCTCATTACGACTGGTTGGGTTGTAATCTGCAGCAGCATCCGTCATGGCTCCGGTACATAGCACTACGATCAGCGTGTTCATGGTGCCAGCCAGTTGCTGGCTGCTTTCGGAACGCTGGTATCCGGTACTGGTTGAAGCCGCCAGTTTTTCAAATGCGGCAATTTTGTCACTCACGCTACCAGCGCTGGACAGAATGCGATTAATCACATCGGCAACGCCCTGAACAAATTCCTCGACCGATACAGATTCATTCAGTGCAGCCGTTGTATCGAGCACAGCCTGGCGATCCATCACCGCCCGGGCGGTAACCTGTTCAGACAATGCCTGATGGTCTTCTGAATCATCGGCATCACGATTGCCGTTAATACCCGAAGAGCTCCCGCCTACGGTCCCCTTGCTGTACCGCCCGTAACGATTATTCCCGAAAGTAGAATCCAGCACGTTACTGACGTTTGTTACCTCACTGATGGTGTTATCCACCATATTGGTCCAGAACGTCACGGTTCCCCTGATGGTCTGAATCCCCTGCGACACACCGCGGATCTCGCTTTTAATTCTCGCGAGGGTACTGGCAACCGTCGTACTAACCAGCTTCAGATAGTTGGTGCCAACGGTATTCCCCGCGGCGGCGCTGTCGGTAACGGCAAAGACCTTTAACCCCGACTCAATCACCATCAGGGTAAATTCAAACGAACGACCGTTGTCGGCGGAGCCGGAAAGCCTTAACCCGTTCTCAGGTATGGAAACGGTCATCTCCCCCAGCGTGGGGTGAATGAGCGTACCACTCCCCTTAGCTTCACACGCATTGATCAATGACTGGCGCTGAGAAATAACGTCGCCACCGCCGTATACCAGACTGTTCTGGACGATAAAGCCACGGATAATAAATCGCCGTGTCCCGCGCCCCATATCCTCAATCCAGGCGGTATCACGGTATGGATATTCATGAACCGCCTGCCGCCGGCCATGACTGCCTTCCTCATTCACCACAGCAAAAGGCACGCCCCGGAACGAGCCGGGACGTAGCTGGCTCAACCAGTCCTCACTACCACCGCCCCCCATCAGAGAAGTTATTGCATCCTGGATAATTGCCATCAGGCCTCCTGAATTAAAAAACCGCCAGGGTGGCGGTTTAATAGGGTTAGTAATTCATGGCAGTTGTTATTCTGCCGTTATCCTCGACGTTATAGGTTTTCTTCTCCCCCTTATCATTGACCAGGGTGATTTCCAGCTTCATTTTCTGATCGGCCATCGCCTCTTTGAGGGACCGGGTCAGGTTTTCACTGACAGTGTCTCTCCCATTACCGGAAGCTGTCAGGATTGAGGAACTGTCAAACTTGTCCGGTTGCGGTACGAGGATGTTCTCTCTCTGCTGGCTGAGCACTCGGCTGTCACGAAGACCAGACCAGCGCGGATCACTGATAGCCGTCTGAATTGCCGCCCGTATCTCATCTTCAGAATATGGCTGCGCCCCATTCTCATGCTGAATCATGGCCGCCATGACTGACTTCAGCACCTCCGGGTTATGCAGATCCACCCGCAGCTGGGGTTGAATACCTGTCGCGGCCGATACTGAATTGATATAGGACTGCGTATCATTTTCCGAGCGTGGCGCATAAGTGTGGATCATGCTGTTCAGCGTGTTATTCCCACGATCGCCATATAACATCAGTTGCCGGGCCATTGCCGCCAGCCCGTCGCTGCTGTTGTCATAAGTGACGAAACCACGATTCACTCCGGTCGCATTAGGCGCTATCCGGAGATTGCCGGGGTTATTATTTCTCAGGCCCAGTGCCTGGTTAGATGGCTGGCTGTAATTCACTTCTCTGCGTGGAGCTGCTGCACCTGCTGGCAGGATGACAGACAAATCATTTCGGAGTTGTTCAGCTCTGTCCCCGGCGCCATATTGCGCGTCGTAGCGTTTACGGACGGCATCAGTCATAAAGCCGGCATCCACCGCTCCGCGCTCGCGCCGGGAAAGGGTGTTATACAGCGCCTTATCACCCTGAATGCGGCGTAGCTTCCCGGCATCCTTGCTACTGATAAACCCCAGCGCATGCGACAGCCCGGTGAAATCGCCATTCGTGAACAAGTCGGTCACTCCTTCAAGGCCGTCTTTCACCGAACCATCGGAAAGCAATCCCTTAAACAGAGAGTTTTTCGAACGGTTTTTCAGCCCATCCCATGCAGCGCCCAGCTCATTCATGGAGCCGTTAACCTCGGACAATTGCCGGTTAAGTTCCGGATCAACCGTCAGGCCAAGTTCATCAGATTTAGCCAGCAATGCTTTCATCCGTACGCCTTCACGCATCAGCGCCAGCATTTCCGGCGTCAACCCGAGGGCATCGGAAACTGATTTCTGCTGGTCCGGTCGCAGACTCGGTAAAACGCGTGCTATCGACTCCAGTGTTCTCAGCGTATCAACGGATCCATCGTTGTTTTTCTGGATCTGAACGCCAATCTGTGACAATGCGCCGAGCACCTGGCTGTTGGCACCACTGGCGGCCTCCTTCAGGCTTTTAGCCATCCCCTCGATGGAGGAATTTGCACTGTCGCCATCAGCACCCAGTATCCGCATGGCACCGGACAGGCGGGAAAAATCGTCCACTCGCATACCCGCATTTTTCGCGGCGACATCGAGGTTATAGGCTTCCCTTGAGGCCTCATGGAAACCGTAGGCAATCTGTTTTAGCCCATATCCCGCCGCTCCAACAACCCCCAGTGATGCCAGCTTACCGGAGAGCTCACCGACCATCTACAGCGGTGGTACCATGTCCCCGATGTACTGAACATTATCACGGGCATTTTTGGACAGATTTTCGAAGCGGGAAATAAAGCCGTTCAGTCCATCGAGGGTCTCCTGCCCTCCTAACTGGAGTCCCTCTTTGGTTTTATCCAGCTTTGGTTCCAGATCACGGATAGCCTCATTGATACGCTCAATGGCTTCCGTCGCCTGGTCGCTGGCCACCAGCTCAAAGTCGAAAGAATTACTCATCGGGTTCGGGATTCCTGAGTTTATTGATACGGGAGGCCTGCGATACCCACCACTTCAGACGGGCATAGGTCATGCCCCATGCCCTGTCTTCTGTCCAGCGGAAATAAAATGTGACGTCAGCGGCCGTTTCCTGCCAGGCGGTCAGGGCTTCCAGGTCAAAAAACCGAGCAAAAACTCCTCGCATTTTCGGAAGTCGATAAAATCCATCGGCTGAAGCACACTTTCCCGCGTATCCGTGACCAGCGAGATCAGCAGGCGCATCGCCGCCAGTGAAGTGGACGATGCCTGCTTTTCGTAGAACTGCTCTGCCTGGCTGAGCGTCGGCGCCTTCAGCTCCAGTTGCTCATAGCGTGTTTTTTGCGCCTCATCGACCAGAGGCTTGATGAGGGGAATGACTTTGGTGCGTTCAAGTTCTGCCATCTTAGTTCTCCGTTACGTCCCGGCCTTCCCAGCGAACATCAAACACTGCATCTTCGCTTTCCACTTCCTGAACGTTCACCGTCCATAGCGCGCGACCGATAATAGTCTTTCCGTTCGCCAGTTCGGCGATCACGTTGACGTTCGTCTGTTTGTTAAAACCCAGTACGTTGGTACCGCCGCTGTCGCGAAGACGGGCAGAAATATACGGGGCAACCGGCTTTTCTTTGTAGCCATGCACACCGTCCATGCCTGTCAGTGTGGTACGGTTAACAGTGGAGGTCTGATACTTGAATGAGCCCTCCACCATAACGGTCACCCCGTTTACGGTGACATAAGCGGTACCTGCCAGGCGATTAGTGGTATCTCCAGCCATGTTTTATGCTCCTGTTGATTCAGCCTGCAGGCGGAACTGGTTAAGCAGCGCGAAGATGCGCAACTGGTTCATAAGCGTTCCCGGCCACAACACATCGACGCGGTTCGGATTTGTTTTGTTCTGCTCCACGATAATGTTTCTGGCGAAGGCCTCAGCGTCCTGCGCGTAGCCGTTAAAGACCAGCGTCTGGTATTCCGCGATCTGATCGGCTCTGATGATGTTTGGCGTCACTATCGCCGCCCCCGGCGCAAAACGCGTGCCATCCGCGGCCAGCTTCATGCGACCAAATTTACTGGTCACTGCAGTGCGGAGATATCGCGTGACAAACATCAGGCTGAAGAGCGTTTCCACCTGAAGGTAACTGTCGTCTTCGTCGCCATAGCTGTTTTTCTGGTAGGTGGTAATCAGGTTTTCAATCATCACCGTCCCGTCATCACCCACGGTGTAAGTGGAGATGCCGCTGTACAGCAGGTTGTTGCGCTCTGTCAGCTCAAAGCGATCCGCCAGGTCCGGTGCCAGCACGCCATAAACAGGCAGACTTTGTAGCGGACGTGCGGGGTCATTACGCAGGCTGGGTGCGGCGGCCCCTGTCAGTGCCGCCGCCCAGATATAACGCGGTGACGGTGAGCGATACACACCAAGCAGTGACTCATGCTGGTTATTACGGGTTTCCCCTTTGGTGCCAAGCTCGGCGTAAGTGCCGTTGGTAGTGGTGAATGCGTGGCCATAAAGCTGTTTATCCCATGCCCAGCGGCCGGTTGCATCGTTCAGAAATTCTCTGATGGCATCCAGTGATGCGGTGTCATCATAAGGGTTGATGACAAAATCAAAGGTCTTATCCTGCAGGTTGCCAAGGGCATCAACAAAATCCGGCGCGCCGGCGCCGCCGGTCATGCCCGTGATGGTGAGTGTCAGGCCCGCGGGCGTCACCTCACCACCCTGAACACCGAGATAATTCAGCCTGATATCAATACCATTGCCCAGCAAAGCGATGCGCAATATCGCAACCGGATTCGACACAGGTGAATGGCCAGCGCCAATCACTGCTGACTACACCGACGAACTGAACGACTTCGACCTGCGCCGCCTTGAAGCGCTGCGTACTCAGGCATAAGGGGAATGATGATGGAAAACACGAATATCGTAACCGCTGAACAGCAGACTCCAAACACGATCTCAGCCAGCAATGCCATTTTCAACGTGCAGGCTTTAACCCAGCTTCAGTCTGTCGCCGGGTTGATGGCACAGGCAGCCGTAACGGTGCCTGAGCACCTCCGCGGCAATCCGGCAGACTGCATGGCCATCATCATGCAGGCGATGCAGTGGGGTATGAACCCTTACGCCGTGGCGCAAAAGACGCACCTGGTTAACGGTGTCCTGGGATACGAAGCGCAACTGGTTAATGCGGTGATCTCCAGCTCAAACGCCATCGTTGGCCGCTTTCACTATGAGTACGAGGGCGACTGGTCGAAATGTGCCAGCAGCCGCGAGATAACCGTTAAAAAGCCTGCGAAAGGTGGCGGGACGTACGACAAGAAAGAAATGGTACGCGGTTGGGAAAGTGCTGATGAACAAGGACTGTCGGTACGGGTAGGTGCCGTTATTCGCGGTGAAAGTGATATCACCTGGGGAGAGCCTGTTTTCCTCTCCAGCGTAATCACACGTAATTCTCCACTTTGGGTATCAAACCCGAAACAGCAGATCGCTTATCTGGCACTCAAATACTGGGCGCGCCTGTATTGCCCTGCAGTTGTTCTTGGTGTGTACACCCCTGATGAGATTGAACAGCGCACAGAAAAAGAGATCAACCCAACGCCGCAACGCGTTAGCCTGGCTGATATCTCAGGTGACACCGTCACAACCACGCAAAGCGCACAGGAATCGTCGGTAAATGTCGACTCTCTTGCCGATGATTTCCGCGAACGCATCGAATCTGCTCAGGACGTGGATAGCGCCAAATCGCTGCGTGCCGACATTGAAACGGCGAAAGCTACGCTGGGATCCGCACTATTCACCGAGCTGAAAAACAAAGCCGTAAAGCGTTATTACCTAGTGGATGCACGCAACAAGGTTGAGGAGGCTATTAAATCCCTGCCCCAGCCCGACGAGCCGCATGCAGCCGAACGGTTCGCTGAAGCCGAGCGCATGCTTGCATCTTCAAAGCGTCACTTAGGCGATGAACTGCACGATCAATTCAGCATCACCCTGGCGGATATGAAACCGGAATACGTGGCCTGACGAGACCGGGAGGGGTAACCCTCCCTCAAGGAGATTATATGCGACTGATCAATCGAGGAAGTAAGCAATCACCTTTAGCTCGCCAAGCATGCGACATCGCGCTGGCAGCTCACTTGCAAACATATGGCGACTATGGGCGAAGCAAGATGAAAGAGACTTATACGGTGAAGGTTGAAGGCGTGAAAGTCTGGGTGGAGGTGGTGAACCGAAAGGCGAGCTACGTGGCCACAGCGATGACCGGCATGCGCCGTCTCCGCTCCCTGCCCGGGCAGGTTGGTTGAAAAAGATTTTGAATGGCCCGAACGGGCAACTAGAGAGAGCTATGGATGATATTTTGGTAACGTCAGACCTGACCAGTCGCTACAAAATTTCACGCAAAACCCTTTGGTCATGGCAAAGTGCAGACACAATGCCTCGGGGCTTCGTATGCCCGTTCCCACCCCCTGACTGGCCCGGCAACCCTAACCGCTGGCGCTCTGAGTCAATCAAAGAGTGGGAGGATAAAAAGAAGATAAATTAACTGAAGGGCTCTCCGATGATCTCTTCAAGATGGCTCTGCCAAACGCGGAGCCAGTGTTTCTGATCATCGATATAGTCATGAAGGTTGTAATGCGCCATAACCCCCACCATCTGATGCCCGAGCAGCTTTTCAATTACGTGCGGCGGGCAACCTAACTCAGAGAGATTTGTGGCTATCGTCCGCCTCATATCATGAAGCGACCACTCTGCCATACCTGTTCCATTCCAAATAGAACGGGCGTAATTGGATGCCACAGGTGAATGAACGGGCGAATCTTTGATCCCGCCATCAATTTTACGTTGTGAAGTCACCAGGTGATTGGTGTTTATTTTCTTGAGGTGATTTCTGACCAGGTTAACGGCGGCGTCTGAGAGTCCCCTTCTAATATGTACCCGAGTTTTATAACTGCCCGCAGGCACGACCCACTCATTATCATCCAATCGAAACCATGATCTCTCACTAAGTCGAATCTCAGCCGTACGGCATCCGGTAAGCATAATAAATTTCACCAGGAAAACGGACTCTATCGACATATGGCTTTTCAACCACTGATAGATTTTGCGCAGATCGTCATCGTCCATCCTGCGAGTTCTCTTTTTAGGCTTTTGCCCGACATCAGATGGCAGTAATCCCTCGAGTGGGTTTGAGGCGATCACACTTCTGTTAACGCAGAACCTAAACGCCCGTTTGCACAGCGAAAGCATGTAATGAGCCATCACCCTGCTTTCTATAGAATCGAAGACGTTGATCCAGTGCATTTTCGCTGTGTTATCGACTTTGACATTCTTCATCGGTTCGGCGATATGTTTCTCAAACACCTGGCGATAGTAATCGACTTTAACTAGCCCGTTAGCGATACAGTGCCTTTCAATCCAGTAATTGAACGCTTCGGCAACGGACATCGCTTCCTGTCGGGTCTGCTTATCCAGCTTCACCTGCTCTCGCGGATCCAGTCCCTCAGTTAACCAGTTTCTGAATTGTTGGCGACGCTCTCTTGCCTGGGTGATACTCATTGCAGGATAATCACCAACATTGAGTTTTACCGCTTTACCGGCCCAGCGATACCGATAGAAAAATGATATTTTTCCGGCCTGGCTGATTCTGGCGTTGAGCCCGTGCGAATCAGAAATAATCTCGATATCATCTCTTTTCTTGCCGAGCGCCTTCCTGAGCTTTGTGTCGGTGATCATTGAATGGGTACACATTTTTGTTTTTGGGTACACAAAAGTGTACACAAAGTTGCCCACTCAAAGCTACACGCAATGTAACACTAGTTCGCAGAGTGTTATGGTTTACATCCTTGAAAGCCTGCTGGATAAGGGTTTAGCGTAACAGAACGTTTTTACGCGGAATTGTTCGTAATATGCCAAATGACAATTTAAGAAAGTGTTCTGAATAGAGATTCAATATTTAAGGGCACGGTTTTTGCAACCGTGTTCTTGTTTGGCCTTTCCTTATAGCCGGTCAGTGCATTCACTACCACAAGCAGATAATAACTTTATCTGTATTTCTTTATATGATGTGAACATATTCAGGAAAAATGCCCTTTCCTGAGGTAGAGTTGCTCGCTCAAAACCTTTGATTACTGCCGATAAAGTCATCTACTATTGTTTAACACATTCACGCGCTGCATGTATGTTCAGAAAATGTGCACGCTAAGATAATTAAACAAAATTGTGGTTACAGAGGTATCAGTGAGTCACTGGGCTACATTCAAACAAACAGCAACAAATTTATGGGTGACCCTTCGGCACGACATTCTCGCGCTGGCCGTCTTTTTAAATGGATTGCTTATTTTTAAAACAATCTATGGTATGTCGGTCAATTTGCTTGATATTTTCCATATCAAAGCATTTTCAGAGTTGGATCTCTCCTTGCTGGCAAACGCCCCACTATTTATGCTCGGCGTCTTTCTTGTCCTGAACTCCATTGGCTTACTGTTCCGGGCAAAGCTCGCAT
>SKEV01000451.1_pt1 | contig 19694 bp, 17 predicted proteins | sample 4819531 | NCBI WGS metagenome assembly SKEV01 (sample SAMN11008800, study PRJNA524170) | human gut metagenome | biome: Human fecal sample; material: Feces; isolation source: fecal sample from pouch patient p9, p28 | host: Homo sapiens | place: Israel: Tel-Aviv | collected 2016-08-01 | reverse complement strand
GCTGGAAAGGCTGGGCCATACTCCTCCGGCAGAAGCAGAAAAAGCTTATTATGCTTCCATCGGAAACGATGATCTGGCAGCCTGAGTTCACAGATAAAACACTCTCCAGGAAACCCGGGGCGGTTCATACCTATTTTTCCTCACTGGATAACATGGTTGCCCAGGGCAATGTTCTGCCGGTTCTGTACGGTGAAATGCTCGTGGGGTCACGGGTGATTTCACAGGAAATCAGCACGGCTGATGAGGGGGACGGCGGTCAGGTAGTGGTGATTGGCAGATAAAAAAAGAGGGGGGATGTTATCCCCCTACATGCCCAAAAGATAATCACATTAATTACAGAGAAGATTTCTACAGAGTAGATGCTTAAGTGTTACTAAGATGACAAAACCGGATGGAAAAAGAAATAACTTCAGCGTGTTTTATTTATCAGAAAATGCGCTTTAATTATTTTGCAATTTATTTATTTTAAATAAAACCATTAATATTATTCTGTGTTTTACGTAAAAAAAAACAGGGCAGTGGCGCCCTGAAAGTTTCGTGGAGTTTTGTTTTTTCTTATAACATGCAATGTTGCGTACTACATGCAGACCCGGGAATTTTATTTATTCACAGACTGCTGTAAAGACCTTTTTATTTATATGGTTATTCGTTTCACAAAAAAACAGGGCTGCATGAGCCCTGTAAAGCATAACGGTATTGGAATATATGATGTTTATTATTAACCTGTCTGTATTTTCCCGGTAATAATACCTCATTTTTTGCCGGAATAAACCCTTCCGTAAGCCATTCATAAATTCTTCCGTGCGCCTGAGGGCGCATTTTTTAATTCAGGAGCTGATTATGGGTAAAGGTGGCGGTAAGGCGCATACGCCCCGTGAAGCCAGAGATAACCTGAAATCATCCCAGATGCTGAGCGTGATTGACGCCATCAGCGAAGGACCGGTTTATGGTCCGGTTGACGGGCTGAAAAGTGTCCGCCTGAATGGTACGCCGGTGCTGGACAGCGGGGGGAATACCAACTTTTCCGGTGTCACGGTGGTGTTCCGTTCCGGTGAACAGGAGCAGACACCGCCGGAGGGGTTTGAATCCTCCGGCTCCGAGACGGTACTGGGTGCGGAAGTGAAATACGACACGCCGATAACCCGGACCCTCACGTCGGCAAACATCGACCGTCTGCGCCTGACCTTCGGGGTGCAGGCACTGGTGAAAACCACCTCAAAGGGGGACAGGGAGCCGTCGGAAGTCCGCCTGCTGATTCAGATACAGCGTAACGGTGGCTGGGTGACGGAAAAAGACATCACCATTAAGGGCAAAACCACCTCGCAGTATCTGGCCTCGGTGGTGGTGGATAACCTGCCGCCGCGCCCGTTTAATATCCGGATGCGCAGGATGACGCCGGACAGCACCACGGACCAGCTGCAGAACAAAACGGTCTGGTCGTCATACACCGAAATCATCGATGTGAAACAGTGCTACCCGAACACGGCACTGGTCGGCGTGCAGGTGGATTCTGAGCAGTTCGGCAGCCAGCAGGTGAACCACACTTACCATTTTCGTGGTCGTATTCTGCAGGTGCCGGCGAACTATAACCCGCAGACGCGGCAATACAGCGGTATCTGGGACGGCACCCTCAAACCGGCATACAGCAATAACCCGGCCTGGTGTCTGTGGGATATGCTGACCCATCCACGCTACGGCATGGGGAAACGTCTTGGTGCGGCGGATGTGGACAAATGGGCGCTGTATGTCATCGGCCAGTACTGCGACCAGTCAGTGCCGGACGGCTCTGGTGGCACGGAGCCGCGCATCACCTGTAACGCTTACCTGACCACGCAGCGTAAGGCGTGGGATGTGCTCAGTGATTTCTGCTCGGCGATGCGCTGTATGCCGGTATGGAACGGGCAGACACTGACGTTCGTGCAGGACCGGCCATCGGATAAGGTGTGGACCTATAACCGCAGTAATGTGGTGATGCCGGGTGATGGTGCGCCGTTCCGCTACAGCTTCAGCGCCCTGAAAGACCGCCATAATGCCGTTGAGGTGAACTGGACTGACCCGGATAACGGCCAGGAGACGGCGACAGAGCTTGTGGAGGACACGCAGGCCATTGCCCGTTACGGTCGTAACGTCACGAAGATGGATGCCTTTGGCTGTACCAGTCGTGGGCAGGCGCACCGCGCCGGGCTGTGGCTGATTAAAACGGAGCTGCTGGAAACGCAGACCGTGGACTTCAGCGTGGGTGCTGAAGGGCTTCGCCATGTACCGGGGGATGTCATTGAAATCTGCGATGATGACTATGCCGGTATCAGCACCGGTGGTCGTGTGCTGGCGGTGAACAGCCAGACCCGGACGCTGACGCTCGACCGTGAAATCACGCTGCCATCCTCCGGTACCACGCTGATAAGCCTGGTTGACGGAAGTGGCAATCCGGTCAGCGTGGAGGTTCAGTCCGTCACCGACGGCGTGAAGGTGAAAGTGAACCGGGTTCCTGACGGCATTGCCGGTGCGGCAATCCGGCATCGGTATCGTTCCGGATTGCCGCACCGGCAGCGCCGTCGTGGATTGAGCTGACGCTGGGCTATTTTCAGATCACCGCCACGGCGCATCTTGCCGTTTATGGCCCGGCGGTACAGTTTGAGTCCTGGTATTCGGAAAAGCGGATTACCGATATCCAGCAGGTTGAAACCACAGCCCATCATCCTGGCAAGGCGCTGTACTGGATGTACAGCGAATCAGGCCACACATCAGGAAGAATTAACGGCAACCGCCCGGAGCGAGGCCGTATCCGCCGGGGATAAAACAGCCGCCTTTGTCCGGGAAATAGAGGAGTCCATCTCGCAGATAAATCATAAAATTACAATACCCACTGATGCGGCAGAGCGCGTAGAGAAAGCGGCTGGCGCAGGATGCTGATGTATTGTGCAGTCAGCCTGTTCTGGGAAAATAAATCACAGATGTATCGAGGGTAATACAGGTCAGAACTGAAAAATAATAAATATCCTCCGGCATAGCCCTGTCTCTTGATCAGGAGATCTGATCAAGAGACTTCATCACCAGGTAACCCTCAACCATATCCTGAAGTCTGAACCTGCCATCCCACATAACTACCCAACCGGGGCAGCCTGTGCGTTTGCTGTCATGCCATCGCCCCAGTTTAACCAGTTTCAGACAGGACCATTTCAGGGGCGGCATCTGTGACGGAAGCGGTTTTCCTTCCAGCTTTACCCACAGCAGTTTCCACTCTGTCAGCATCAGTGTTTTCTCACAGCTGTCATTTTGTGTTTCTTCACTGATACCTCCCTGCCGCAGGCCCAGCACCCGTACCGCTATAAACGCCTTGATAACCACCATGCGCTCAAGGTTATCCCGGGTCTGCATTCGCAGAGATTCCACACATGTACCACCACTTTTCCACGCCTTGTGGTATTCCTCTATCAGCCAGCGTCGCTCGTAATGGCTGACGATACGTCACACTTCGGCGGCACTCGCCACTTTTTCTGACGTCAGCAGATGCCAGCAGGCACCGTCCTCTGCCTGCTCCCGGCAACAGACATACTTGAGCGGGAGAGCCTGGCCGCTGTTGTCGGGATTTTTCATGCTGACTTCGCTGTAACTGATGAAAATCCGGGCCTGGCGGGCTGCCCGCCCGCCTTTTTGCATCACATTCAGCGTGTGGCTTCCCGCGGTTGCCAGGACTTCCGGCAGTTCGAAGAGCTTGCCCGGTGCCTCTTCCAGCCGGCGATTCTGTGCAGCACGCACCACGAAGCGCTTTCCGTGGCTGACTTTATAATGCAGGTAATGCCAGATATCCGCTTCCCGGTCACAGACAGTGATTACCCGTTTCTGTATCTCCCCCTGCCGTTCGGCCATACGCTCCGAAGCCTGCTGCCAGCGGTAACTTTCTTTTTCTTCACAGAGACGTTCTTTTCGCTGGTGCTTGACACCGTAGGTGTCCGTGACCCGACTCCAGCGCTGCTGTTCGATAAGACCGGCTGGCAGGGCGCTGTCGGGGGCGTACATCAGGACAGAGTGAGCCAGCAGCCCGCGCGTCTTCGGGTTAGTGGTGGTATTCCCCAGGTCATCAAATGCCGTACTGTGGTTGAAGTTAATGATGGTGGTGTCTTCCAGTGCGGGGAGCAGCGGATGTGCCTCACATGCCCTTGCAGTGGCGGTAAATCGGGCTTCGACAATGGCTTGCGGGGACACAGACGGGTTACGGATTAGGCGGTACGCACCTTCAACCTTAGGAGTGGACTGGGATGATTTTACAATAGAAAGATCTGCATGCTGAGCGAGAGAAGAGGCCAGTGACACAAGGCGTCGTGTACGACGCGGATCACCGAGACGGGCATGTCCAGACTGCTCGTTAGCCCATGAATAACAATCAGAAAGTACCATAACAGACCCGAAGAAAATGAAATATAAGAAAGGATCAACGGGTGAAGAAAAAGTTCAAAAAATCGCTGCCGGGAAGGAAGGAAAGTACCGGATGGAAAGAGTCCCCCCTAAAGCAGACTGACAGACATCACAAATCCCTGGGTGGGGATTTGTGTATAAGAGACAGAGCCTAGCTGTTTTTTTGTGCACAAAAAAGCCCGCACAGGTATGATGTGCGGGAATATTAAAAAAAGGAAGTATTCTAAATTCAGGCTACTATATCTTAGCCACTTCATTATTAATGTTTTTCATTGGCTTTTCAATTCGTTAATTATGTAATTTTATTAAAAATATAAAAAGCAAAAAAAATCCCGTAACTAAAAAAGTTACGGGGACGTCAAGGAAAACAAAGAAATATAAGTACTATCCCGGTTAGGTCAGGAAGTTACTCTCGTGTCAGTGATTCTACTGCAACAAAACTCAGGATAGCAATGAATAAAAAATCCCGCATCCAAATGGTGATGCGGGAACGTTACTTAGTGTCAGAATACAAAGATTGTCATAGTTTAATGACGGTATACGTCTTTGTCATTTTGTTTTTCAACTATTGAATCAGGAACCTCGTTCCAATACAGAAGAAATGATATACGGGAAGTTACTCTAACAGGAGTGATGTAGGACGATAAAGTGGGGAGCATTCGGGAGATGTTATCCTAGATTGTTAAAAGTGTCTATTTGCATTTTGTGTAAATTAGTATATATGTATAATAATGCGAAAACACAGCAAAACAGCCGCAGGAGAGTCAAAGAATACAAATAATGATAATAAAACAGGGAACTTATCCAAAATAGTCCTACATTGGCCATAAATCTTTAAGCCAATATTGAAAGTAACCCCCCCAAAAAAAACCGTATTACACTGACTATAGTGACACGGGAAAGTTGCATGAAGATTTGTGCTATTGACCGGCAGCACAGTTGTGGAGATTTTTATTGTTATAAACTATATAATAATACACCTACATTCTGATTCATAAATATATTTTTTACATAAAAGCATTAAGTGGTGTTGTTTTTCAGCGTAACTGGGTATACATCAACAGGCATGTTCTGGTGAAAGACTGGAGATGTAAAATTTCGGCAGCAGATAAAAGGACCTGCACCAGACTCCTAGTGCAGATTATTAAGAAATATAAAATTGGCAACCGCAGAGATTAAATAGCATTAAGAGCATTTGTCAATTTAAATCGATTTTTTAATCGTATATCACAAAGTTTTTTATTATTTTTATAAGGAAAATACATAAAATAAAAATCGTATTCGAAGAGTAATACGAAAGTAACCAAATTGACCAGTTCAACGTCGGGGCATGTGCTGAAAGGCCAGCTCACAACGTTTCCATCGAAGCAGTCCACTACCAGTGATAGCCAGACTTTGCCAGCAGGGAGCTGGAACTCTATGATATCTGTAAGGTATTTCTGATTAGGTTGCTCTGCCTTAAAATCTATTGCTATAAGGTTATCCGGGCTTGTCCGATTTCTCCGCAATATGAGCTGTAATACCTAGTGTATGGAAAAGGGCGTTACTGAAGCAGGAAATTATCGCCAACGCGCAACAGAAAGTGCTACTGGCCGAGAGCAGCAAATACGGCGAGCATCCGCCGTTTGACGTTACTTCTCTCAGTCGTTTTACCGATTTTAAATTACTGCAAGCCGTGCAGGCTGAACTGAAAGCGCAATACGTCTCCCTGAGGTTGGTACAGCCTGAGTCACTAACGTTGGGATACCCCAAGAGATTAGTGATGGATAATGAAATAACAATAAAATATTATACATTGTGGATGAGTATTTTGACGAAGTGTACGAAACCCGTAGACGATTCAGAACACGAGCTTCACGGGTTCTGACAACAGAGACGATCATGCGGTGGTGTTGTACTCGCTGCTCGGCACATGCTGTCTGAACAATGTGGAGCCGGGTAAATGGCTGTGTTACGTCATTGAATGTATCCAGGACTGGCCGGCAAACTGGGAACGCGATCTGTTGCCTTGGAAAGTTGATCTGGCCTCTCAATAAATATCAATACGGCTCTGGCAAGAGAAGATATATACAAAGTATGGCTTTTTATGGGCTAGCCCAATGGTAAGTTTTGTGTGTCTTAGATGTTAAATAGGTGAAAAGTATGCAATCTGTATGGAATATTGGGATTTATCTTGTATTTGTAGTTTTTATTAGTTTAATGGCCGGAAGACGAAAAGGCATTCTAACTGGTATATTTTTCCTTATATACATATTGTTAGTATCTTTTGTTTTTATAGTAATTTCATTAAATTTTACAACTAATGGACTTATTATAGGCATCTTTGCCTTTCTATCACCTGTTATAGCGTCTATTCTAGTAATGTTTATGCCTGTCTCCGAGCAAAAAGCTTTCATGTCCAAACAAAAATAGGTGTAATATGTTGGGATACTCGACTTCACATAAATTTTCAGAACAAAGTGAGTTGAGCTTACCCAATTCTGATGGCGGAAACCATGTTCCTAAGCATTGCTCGCTCCAGCTCTTGTGTAGATTGCCATCATATTGCTGGTCGAATACTTTCATCATCTTCCCTTCGAATCCTAGTGCTTCCCTATTGCGACACACATCCAGTTAAGATGCCCAGACCAGTGTTTTTGGTATTTCGAATGATTTTCGTTGTATCAATTACGTCATCCCTTGACGGGGTATGTCTTTTGCAATGAATGTGCTCTCCATCCGTTTGCCTCTGAAACATTACAGATCTTTCATCACTTCTACGGATTGGGGCCACCCCTGTTTCCCGATACATGCAGAAAACAGGTTCTCAAGTTCCCTGAGATGGTCTGGTTCTGGGCCAATTATGCAACACGTGCATTTGGTCTCGTAGCCAATTCGACCATATGAAATTTAAATTCATCAGAAAAGAGCCTGCGAATCCCAGAGCGCAGCCTGTAGACTTACGCATCAATATAACTCCGTCTAATTTATAGACGGAGTTATAACTTAATCTGTAAGGAATTAGTATTACAGATGGTGCAGGATTTACGATTCTAAAATGTAATTATGTCAGACAATCATCGGAGCAATTACAAATCCTAATATAACTCCAGCAATAATTCCCACCAATCCAGGCAACATAAATGGATGATTTAGAACATACTTACCCACACGAGTTGTTCCGGTCGTATCAAATTCCATGGCGGCAAGCGATGTTGGATACGTTGGCAGTACAAATACTCCGGTAACGGCGACATAGGATGCTAGAATGGCCCAGGTGGGCACATTAAGCGCTACAGCAAGTGGGATAATTAACGGCGTAGTCGCACCTTGCGAGTATAGCAGAGCGCAGGTGCCAAAAAGAACCAATGCTAACAGCATCGGGTATGCCTGCAAAATATTACCCGCAATATCCTTAATCTCAGCTAAATGTGCATCAATAAAAGTTGTGCCCAAGGTTACAATGCCGAGAATTACCGCCAGTGAGCTCATCCCCGCACGGAATGTAGATGTAAGAATAATGGCATCGGTCGCCGTTTTGCACAGAACCACCATCAGGCAGGCAGCAGAGAGCATACAGATAATAATGATATTACGTGTTTCCATCGGTTTACCGATATCAAAACCCGGACGCAGTTGGGGGAAGGCAGCAAGAATAACAATAGCTACTGTCGCCAGCAGAAACAATCCTACTGAGAGGGTCGCGCCGGGCTTGATACTTTTATTATTCTCATATTTTTGCACTAGTCCTTTTTGTAGGCGTTCAAGGTAGACCTCGTCATCCTGCAACTCACATCCCTGTCGGGAAGCGATGAAAGCAGCGACCATCGCGGCAGCAAAAGAAGTGGGAAGGCATACCGACATCACCTGAATAAAACTGACACCGTTAACTTCCATAATAGTAAGCATAGCCGCCATTGCGGCGCTGATTGGCGAGCCAGAAATAGCAACCTGAGACGCGACAACCGAACCAGCAAGCGTGCGGGAAGGACGGATACCGGACTCTTTTGCAACTTCAGCAATCACCGGCAACGTAGAAAAAACAATGAACCCAGTACCGGCCATAATGGTCATAGACCAGGTGATAATCGGCGCAATAATATTGATATATTTCGGGTTACGTCGCATAAAGTTACCTGCGACGCGTACCAGGTAATCCATTCCGCCTGCGGCCTGTAACGCTGAGGCCGCCACAACAACGGTCATAATAATCAGGATCACGTCTACTGGCGGTGACCCTATAGGCAAACCCAATCCCAGGGTCAGAATTGCAAGCCCAAGTCCGCCGCATAAACCAATACCGATACCTCCCTGACGAATACCAAAAAATATTGCGCCAAGTACAACGATAATTTCCAGCCAAACCATAATATTCCCCATTACATATAATTTTATCTAAAGCTGAATAACTTTCTGACTGTTATTTAAATGATTACTGGGTCAAAAGCCGCTGTTTTCCGACACGACTTTCGTACCATTTTATTCCTGCGCGAACGAGTGAAGCGGTTGAATCAATATAACGTGAAGGATGTTCTTTAATAGCTTCAGAAAGAATAACTGGAATTTCCGTACAACCAAGAACAAGGATTTCTGCGCCTAGGGAAAATAATGTCTCAGCCTGCTCATTCATCAACTGTTGTGCATGCAATATATTACCCGCCTTCAAGGAATAAATGCTTTCCATAACTCTTTTCTGTCCATCTGAGTCGGGACTGACACAGGTAAACCCCAGCGACTCAATCCCTTTTTGGTATAACCCCATATACAGCGTAGCATCAGTAGCTAACAGGCCTATTCGGTTTTTACCACAATCGCTAACTTCGTTGATTGTAGTTTCTACAATGCTTAATATATTAACATGACAAGAATCTTTTAATTCCTTGAACCAGTAGTGCGCGGTATTACAAGGAATAACAATACATTCTGCCCCAGCATCTTCCAGTTTATGCATATAATCACGCATAATGGGTAAAGGAGAGAGTCCATTATGCATTAATGCATCAGTCCGGTCAGGTATATCCGGAATAGAAGAAATAAGTAAAGGTATATGTTCTTGATCTCGTTGCGCTGCGGTAAAAGTTATAAATTTATTAAACAGATCAACAGTAGCCGCCGGTCCCATTCCACCTAGTACACCAATTAACCCTTTCACGGTGCCATCCTCTTAAAACATTAATGACAATACTCGATAAATAACGGATGCTCTCTTTTTTAACAGTCGAAATGGGCGATGAGAAATGCAATATTGTACAAGGTGATGCAAGACGCGCATGGTGTGGCTATGGAACACACCTCTTATTCACCATAGTGATGATAACTTCTGCCTATCTGATAGAAAAAAGTCGTTTTTTGGAGTAATGTGACATCAACGGCAATGCCGAAAATGAAAGGGGGATGCACAAAACGAATGATAAAGGTACAGGTTGTGCGACTCAAGAACATTATTTTTGCTGTCTGGATGTTTTATTATGTCTCTGGATTGAAGATATAGGTGCTATGGTAATGAGGAATATCGAAACAAAATGGTTGTATGATTTTCTGACGCTGGAAGCCTGTCGCCATTTTTCTCAGGCGGCAAAAGAGCGCAATATTTCACAACCCGCATTCAGCCGACGAATTAAAGCGCTGGAAGCAGCGATCGGCGTTGTATTATTCGATCGTACCAGCACCCCTTTACAACTAACTGAAGGAGGCAAGCTCTTTCACTCCCAGGCCCGCAGCTTACTACAGCAGCTTGAATGCAATTTGAGGGAATTAAACGGCCAGAATTTACTCAGCGTTCCCAACATTAAAATTGCAGCCGCACATTCACTATCCCTAGGCATATTCCCCAAACTGTTGCATTCACTTACCGCTTATGGCGGAGAATTTGTCTATCATGTTGAAGCCATTGATGTTGTCCAGGCCGTAAATACGTTACGGGAAGGCCAGAGTGATTTTATTATTTCGTTTCGCGATGAAGATCTTATGCAATCGCCATTTTGCTGCCTGAAACTGTTTGAATCTGAATTGTACCCGGTATGTGCCGCCGATACACAGGGGCACCCTGTATTCGATATCACTCAGCCCCAGGTTCCTTTGCTCAACTATACTGCCACATCTTATATGGGCAGATTAGTCAATCGTCATCTGTCCGAAGTTGGAGGTATTACCGGTCGAACGATACTTATCTCTTCGATGAGCGAGTTATTAAAAAATATGGCGCTCAACAGATATGGTATAGCCTGGTTACCAATCTGGTCTATCGTTAATGAACTGCAGACCAAACGTCTGGTACGGCTTGATGCTGCTAACTTAATAGTCCCCATTCAGGCTTATATTTACAGAATGAACACCCGACTGAATAGAAACGCTGAGAACTTCTGGCGAATCTTGCAAGAGCATACGCCAAATGATTTAATTCACAAAGCATCAATGATACAACCAGTACGCAGGTATTGATTGAAAACAAGATTACAGGATAGTCCTCCCCTACTTTAGGGTAACCTTCAATTACGCTATGATAGATAAGTTTTAACCATAAAAGTGTCCTTGACCCACTATATCCAGATAGCTGTTGTATCTTAAGTTAATGTTCCCTCGCTGACGCCGATATTTCCTCGATGAGAAATAATCCAGCGTCGCAATATACGAGTGGTTTTCATTGTAATATTCGATCGCCACGACAGGTTATGCTGTCAACGACGGATGAAAAGTGATCCACTTATACCTCCACCAACGGCCCAATATTGATCCACCATTTTACTCAGGATTAGCCTATGCTATAATCACGACCTTTCGTTTCTGTCTGAGTCGATAGCTCTCTCCTTCGATTGGAACGAGATAATACCATGCAAACGAGCCACAGGGTACACAGTCATGCCGGGTTCCATTGTCTACTGAATAATGGCGATTTTTTCCTAGGGTGTTTTACGCTTACATAGCACCTTTCCCAGCAACATTCCAGTCATCTTAAAATTAGAACTAGTGTTATACATATATCTAAGCCTATCCCCTATTTTAAGATACCTCCATAGACTTGTGTTTCAAGGTGCCGTCTCATATTGTTGTTCGCATTGACATCCGTTATGGAAGTATTAAAGTGCAGCGCCAACTCACCTATGCTGAGCCAGTCATGGTGCTAACTTGCGTTAAAGATCCCACGTTTGCCAAAATATCTCTCCCGGAAAGTCATACTATCTTACGTATTTTTAGTGGATGACTCAAATATATGCTTGCTGTTTGATTCTTATCATAATATCTTCTTAGTTAACTAGGATAATATATTCCACTGCCTGAAAGACTATTTTTCTTAATAAGGAACAGTAATAATATATTGGTATAAGCTGTTAAGGATACGTAATTAAATGATAAAACATTTAAAAAGTGGTCCATTAGTTGTAGTTATGGCATTCGTTTTATGGGGACTCACACCATTATTTTATCAATATCTCTCCGGTGGTGTACTGACTCATATTCTGATATACAGAGTAATATTTTCTATTCCACTATTATTGGCAATAAGATTATTATTTCACAGAAGGACATTATTTCGGGATATATTGAAAGATAAAAGATCGTTTATATCCTGTATGATTGCCGGGTTATTAATGATAATTTCCTGGTCATCCTTTATTTACGCGCTGACAAATCATCAGGTTCTTGATGCAAGTCTTGGGTATTTTATTAATCCACTATTTGTTATTTTACTTGGCTGTGTTGTTCTTAAGGAAAGATTAACTTTATTCCAGATGATTGCTGTTTTTTCCGGTGCGTGCGGCCTGCTATTTCAGTTGCTTTCGACACACAACCTTCCTGTACTGGCACTAATCATGGGGTTTTCATTTGCATTATATGGACTGACAAGAAAATTCATTCACTATGATGCTATAACCTCAATCATACTTGAAACATTCTGGTCATTACCTGTTTCACTTGTTCTTTTTATATATACCGGTCCGGATGTACCCTCGCCCTCTGGGATCCCACCTATTCTGTACATTATGACTGCACCAGTCACCATTATTCCGTTGGTGCTATTTGCTGTTGCACTGAATCATACATCACTTATCGTGACAGGCCTTGCCCAATATATCGAACCCTCTATGCAATTCCTGCTTGCTGTGTTTATATTCGGTGAAGCTATACATTATGATGAATTATTCTGTTTTTCTGCAGTATGGTTTGGTTTATTGTTGTGCATTATCGAAAACTGTTATCGCCATTACCATTAAATTTTTGTCTATAAACACAATATCAGGTAATTAACATTTATCATATTTTAAATATCTGTTACTACTTTTAGAAATCATACAAATGTTGATTATTCTAATCTAAAAAGAAAAGAGTAACAATACAGGGAGACTTATTGGCCAGATCATTCCAACCAAGAAGGTGTTAAGCAAACGAATTTTGGTATTGCCACGAGAAATAATAAAAGATATACCAATACAAAAATATAAAAACACAACATATTTTAAAATAGTATTTCATCCCTGTAAGCCTGCGTGTCACGCAGTTTCGCAAGATATTCCTGACGTTGTTTCTCTGTTGCATTAGCAGGAAGTGTTTCGCTGGTTGCTTCCTTCGCGGCCTTCAACGCATTCAGTTCTCCCTGTGTACGCGCAATATCCGCCACCTGACTGCCTATGTCACTGATAAGCCCCACTGTCTGCAGACGCCTCTGCTCCTTCTCCTTGTCAAATATCGGGCTGATACTGTCATTAGCGTGCACAGGGTCACGGCTCAGGTTCGCCAGATTCTGCTTCTGATTGTCCCTGTCCCGGATGGTGATAGTGCCTTCTGCCACTGCGGCCTGAGTCGTTCCTTCCGCATGTCCGCTGTGACCTCCGGCGGATATCATGCCACCCGGCATGTTACCCTGAAATTTATCCCCGAAGCTGCCACCGCCGCTCAGACTGATTCCACTGTGACTGACTTTATAATCCGCTTCGTTGTGAATATCGCTGAAGCCGAGCGTCCCGGTATCGAGGCTGTTTTTATCTGCCGTCGCCGTGGAAGCGATAACCGCACCATCGAGCTGGGTGTGGTTGCCGACCGTGATATCGAAGCCGCCATCACCGGCAAACATTCCGGTTTGTTCAGCAACGGAGTCAAAGCGGCTCTTCATCTTATCCCGGGAGGCAGCGATGTAACCTGAGCCGGTCATGGAGCCAAAGGTAAAACTGCCGCCGGCAGCCACGCTGGTCTGTTTACTGTCGTACTTACTGGTGTCCTGCTGGCTGCTTATCAGCAGGTCGTGGCCCACATCGGCGATAATCCTGTTGCCGTTGACCTGAGCACCGTTCAGTACCGTATCCCGACCACTGTTGATGGTGACGGTTTTACCGCTGTCTATTGTGGTTTCAGTCCACTCAGTACCGTTACCTTTCTCGCTGCCTTTTGCCGCATTAACGCTGGCAAAGACGCTGATACCGGCACCGTTACCACCGGCACCGATACTGACACCCACGCCACCGCCACTGCTGCTGTTCCTGCCCGTTGTTTTTTGTGTGTTTGCAGCGCCACTCAACAGAACATCATTCGCGGCATCCAGGCTTGTGTTACCACCGGCCTTAAGCTGGCTTCCGGCAATCACAATATCTCCGCGGTTATCGCCCCTGTTTTTACCGGTTGCGACAACAGACAGATTATTCCCGGCATTCAGCGTACTGCCGGATACTGTGTCACTTTCAGAATGTTGTTGTGATTTCAATTTCTGGGTGGTGAGCGACAGGCTGACTCCCGTCGCATTCGGGTCACCGGTTGCGGTGGCCATTGCCGCTCCCGCTAAAATTTCGGCTCTCTGACTGTCAAGACCATACTGTTTTCCAGCCGTTGGGCAAAGTCAGTACTGCTCACTATCCCTGACTCATCCATCTGCTGCATCAACAGAACGGATAGGTCATTCTTCATTGCCCACGGAATATTTTCTCCCAATGCCCTATCTATGGCTTCGTGAACCAACAAACTGTTAGCAGGGATGTCACCGTACTTCTCTTTGCAGGCTGTCGGGCTCGAAGCACATGTTGCGATCAGTTCATTACGCTGCTTGAGACTCAGATCTTCCATTTCTTTCACGATCTGACCACAGTCACCACGGGCCTCACAACCTTTCGCCCTCGCCGCAAAGTTATCGATCTGATCAGCACTCAGGTAGTTATTCTCAACGACATTTCAGAACCCCTTAACTTTCATGATATGCAACAAACCAATACCCAAGCCTAAGATCCCCCCCCCATACACACTCATTTTTAACAGTCTAGAAAACTGAAAAACTTCAAATGATATCGGGGCATTCAAATAAAAATACATAAATATCTCCAGAAGAAGATAAAAAATCGAACCGACTATAAACAAACCAAATATGCATACAGTCATTAATAAGACAACAATAAGGAGGCTCTTCATTTCCCAGCCTCCATTGCATCTTTCTTTTTCTGGATAATGGAGCTTCCAAACTCAGATGATAAACTACCACCCGCATTACCCACAGCACTAGGGATCTTACTCGGTACCATTTCTTTAGATAGACCTAACTGCCCTTTAACTTCAGTATATTTTAGTAGAGTCGGATCGAATTCAGGATTCCAGCCACCGGTTATCCATTTACCGATTGTATTTGCAGCAGGCTTGACCACATAATTGCCAACCCCATATCCAAACCCGGCCCCCGCTCCATTTGTAATCGCCCCAGTAAGAGGATCATCTCCGTTTATGGCGTTGGTTAATGCTCCACCTGCCGCATTCCAGGCTATTGTCCCTTTCCAGCCCTGCCCCATGGTTATCACATTTATCCAGCCTGCTGCCACTGAGTTGACCGGGTTTATTTCACCACTATCTGCATACTGCATCCCGGCATTTGTCCCGGCACCAAGTAACCACATAGCCTGAGCACTCCCCGGTAACAGGGCAACGCTGCCTGTTGCTAATGCGGCTGCATAAGCTTTATTTTCAGCCTGCCCCCGCTTACAGGCTTCACCGGAAGGATTTTCACTACAGGAGAGAACATCAGCACCATGCTCCTTGGCTTTTTCCGTCTGGAGCAATTCACTGCCACCCAGCAGATTATTCTCAACCGAGTTCCTGCCTGCCTGTGCCCCCGTACCGGCAGCACTTGTACTGTTGCCTGCAAGCCCGCCCGCAATACCTGAGGCAATAGTGGCCAGCATGCTGATTTGCTGACGTTCCTGTTCACTCAGGTTATCGGTACAACCACCGTAGTAGTTATCAATGATATACCGGGCAGCAAGTTCACCACTGAATGCCCCTGCAGCACCGGAAGCCGCATTGTTTCCACCCAGTTGTGCAGCAAGCGCTCCCCAGACTGCGTGAGCCATCAGGTTTGGTAGCGATCACGACGGCGAGCGTGGTGCACTGCTGTACGGGCTGATCGCACCTGCCGTCTGAACGGTATCGATCCGGAAGCGTATCTGCGCCATATCCTGAGCGTACTGCCGGAATGGCCCTCCAACCGTGTTGACGAACTCCTGCCATGGAACGTAATTCTCACCAATAAATAAGCGTCAATACGGCACTCGGTTAACGTTTACCCCTTTTATTTGCATCCAGCCAACAATTCACACATGACAATGATTAACTTGAGTGCACCTCAATTCGTTTACATAAAAATTCATAAAAATTATTTGCATAATAACAGGATTTTCCAGATGGAAGCCGAAGATATATTGGACACTCTCCCTCTTCATACTGAGAATAGTCAAAATAAAAAACCTCTCCAAAATCAGTTTCACTAACAACCAACTGTCCGGGTTTTGCTGTACCATTTTTCATGCTTGTTAAATTTTGGTAAACAATATCACCACCACAGACAGTCTCAAAATCGATACCATAGATACTGTAAATTTCCTCACTTCCAATTTCACCACCAACGTAATTTTTCAAAAACGCCTTGTAAGATGATGTCAGTTTCAATCCAAGTATTCCCTCAGCTCGCTCTATCCATCCATCATCTACAGCGTTATCTTTTGTACCAAAATCAACAATATCACGATGTTCGTCGATTAACTTTTCAACGTCAGATAGCCCAATATTACTCATAATTTATTCCCCATAGCTTGCAGCACGCTGCCGCCAATACTGCTCTTTCCACTTATCAAAAACAGGTCTGTTGATTCCCGATGGAATAGTGTTTGGATTAATATGAATGACAGCACTATTTTCCTGATGGAAAGATTGAGTGACCTCAGCTATTGGTCCACTTTGATTTTGCGTCATGTGATGCAGGTTCACTGACTTTCCATCCACTCCAATAGGAGCTCTTCCAGATGCCATTCGCTCGATATTAGTGCCTGTCACTGTTTTACCTTTATCTTTCCATGATGATACCTTATAGGGGGCAAAAAGATCGTTTCTCTGATAAACTTTATTTCCATTAAAATCAATAGGTTCAGAAGTCCAATATTTTCTTTCCTGCCCAAAGTACCTCGCTGAGCTTATCTCATCACTTGCCTTATGAATTAGCTTCGAAGCCTCAGCCACATCTCCTTTCTTCAGCGCGACTTCAATCCCGTGGAGCAGTTTCGATGCACCTTTTGCAGGTGGGAAAATCCCCACAGTAGCCAGCAGGTAATCAAGTGCAGACTGAGCTTCCGCAAAACTCTTGATGTCACTGTAGACCGGGACAAAATCACCGCCAAATTCAGCAGCACCTCGCAGTAATTCCGCCCTGTGCTCTTCCATTTTGACAGAGCATGCAGAAGCACTGAGTCCGACGCAATTTTTCTCTTTAAATTCTGCAGTCGCTTTAACCAGTGCATCCTGTGCCTTCTGGTATTTTTCCTGCTGCGACATGCCCGAGGCCAGGTTCTCGGCAATATCACTAATCGCATTATTTTCAGCAACAACTCTCTCTAACGTGGATTACAGAGGTGGAGACGATTTTCCCCTTTACTTTCCATTGGTTACCGTCGTTTTTGCCTGCCGCACTTCCGGTGCGACAACTTTTGCCCCGACGTGCCTTTTTCGCCTCGAATACACTACCACCACGCTGAAGAACCCACTCTCCGGGTAAATTGCCTGCAGCTATTCAACATAATGTAGGGGATTACGCACAGTTCAGGAGGATGAACCATGCATAATCAGCGTTATGTCTTGCGCCCTTCAGAAGCCTGCGATGGTGCAGGTTGGCAGCCAAGAGACTCAGACGGCTCAGAGATTAACTGTCGGAGTCTCTGTTTTTATTATTTATAATCTAATAAAATCAATTAATAAAATTCCTCATCAACATGCCCTTCGGATTTCAGTATTTCCAGAAATCGCTTGTAGGCAACTTCATCACGTTCGATGATATCATCAAGCAATTTTTCTTTAATTAGAGCCCAGTGATAAATACCGTTTTTGAAATATATGGCTTGAAAATCTATTTCAGGAGAGATCATTGATACTTGAGTCGCTCTATATGCCATCAACCCACCATATCCTTTCAGTAAACCTAAAAAATAAGTTTCATCACAAAACCAATAAACGCTAAAAATATCAACGAGCCTGCCCAATGGGTCTCGAGGGTCTCTTATTTTCATTTTTTACCTCCATCGGTCAGTGAAGGACCTGGTTGTAACGGATTCCTTTGTGGTGTAACAATTTTCATATCATATGCTTTACCAGTATTAACATTGTACTGGTAATGTACTGATATTGACGATCCATCTGGAAGATAATGTGTCGCTTCCATTTTCTGGAATCCAGCAGAAATAGGGAATCTAGGGTCATTATTCATACCCGGTAACTTACCACCTTGTGAAGGATTTGATTCAACCTGCTTCCAGAACATCTGCTCATTCAGATCTCTCGGTGCTGCTGACTGCAAACCGGGCTTCGCTGTTGAGATCTTCTCCGCAGCACTGATCAGGATTTTGTTATCAATGACCTTCAGGCCTTTACCAACCAGTGATAAAGCCTTTTCTGCCGGGATCGACGTCAGCAATGCCAGAGCATAGTCTTTCGCATCTTCTGCTGATAGCAGGGCCATTACCGTATCGCTCCCTGGATTATTTTCCAGAATCGCTTTGATAATGTCCGCACTTTCCGGTAAGTCACCCCGCACAATATCCGTCAGCCCCGCCTGAACCTGTTCCGGCGAAAGATTGTGGTCCTGTGCGTATTTCACCCAGGATGTGGCCGCCTTCCCTGTATCCGTCAACCCTTTTGGTAGATTCTCCCAGCCGCTGAGACTGTTATTCTCAGCCGCGTTCTTACCTGCCATGGCCCCCATACCGGCAGCACTTGTACTGTTACCGACAAGCCCGCCCGCAATACCTGAGGCAATGGTGGCCAGCATGCTGATTTGCTGACGTTCCTGTTCACTCAGGTTATCGGTACAACCACCGTAGTAGTTATCAATGATATACCGGGCTGCAAGTTCACCACCGCTCCGCGGGGTGCTTATATGTGACCAGACTTTTTGTTCAGGAAAATTACAGACGTCAGATCGGATGTTTCTGGAAATAAAAAAATCCCGCAATGTATGATTGCGGGAACATCAAGGATAATATGTAGTTATTATAATCCAAGAATTTTGTCCATGATAATTCTACATCGGTATTTTTTATCATATTTATTTTCATTAACAATTACAACATATAATAAAAAAATCCCGTATTCGCAGAGTAATACGGGGCAACAAAGTAAAATAACAGGAAATTTGACATTTCCTTTATTTTATTCAACTATGGTCAAAAACATTTTAACAACAAAAATGGCGTTGGCAAATTAGATGATGATCAGTGAATAAACCACTTGTCAGCAGACTCCCAAGTATCCTTCAGTGTTTCCTGAACAAACGTTTTTGCAGAATCCTTATCTGCGGTACATGTAACAGAAAGCCCATCGTCGCTGGCGGCTTTTACGATCACCTCTACATCGTCATAACGTTTACTGATGCGCCGGGTTAATTCTTCCTTTAACGCATCCACAGCACCGGTTGACATTTTGGTTATTTTCTCTTTGTCTATGCAGACCTCAATACGCATAAAAGTCCCTCTATACTGTGGTTGTATACAGTATTATTTTTAACTGTATGGATAAACAGCGTCAAGAGGAACAGAACGCCAAAATTTGATGTATTTTTGTTACCATTAGTTACAAATAGAAAAACCCCAGACTGTGAAATCTGGGGTTTTTCTAAAGTGCACGTGCATTTCACATGTATATTTTTGTCTTGTCTTGGTCTATTTGCGTATTACCGTGAAGGAGATCGGTGAGTAACATCGATGGAGATCGGTTCGTGTCACTTTCACAGAACCGTTTTTAAATTACCTTCACTGATCTCCTTCGGTCAACGGAGATTGTATTTTCCGCAT
>SKEV01000445.1_pt1 | contig 19981 bp, 16 predicted proteins | sample 4819531 | NCBI WGS metagenome assembly SKEV01 (sample SAMN11008800, study PRJNA524170) | human gut metagenome | biome: Human fecal sample; material: Feces; isolation source: fecal sample from pouch patient p9, p28 | host: Homo sapiens | place: Israel: Tel-Aviv | collected 2016-08-01 | reverse complement strand
GGTCCAATGTTGGACTAGGTTGACAGGCATCTTAGAAAGAACAAAGGCAGCAACTGCAGACACGAAAGCTACAAGCATTTGCCAAAAACGACGATTACGCAACACCGCGAAAAGCACGGCCAAGATAGTCGCGAGCAATATAATCTGATATGTGGATTTGAACACAATGCCAATACCGCAAATCATGAAGCCCACAACGATAGCAAGCGCGCTCGTCAACACTTTCTTCATTCGAAAAGCCTCAGACACAACCGCCGCACCTGCAATCGTAATGAAAAAACCTACCGCATTTGGATATACAAACGCAGAAAACATCAACAGGGGCACACATGACGCGATCAGAACAACCAAAGCAGACTGTCCCGCATCATTCAACCCTAAAGAAGCACCAAAACGCCACAATATCGCCACCAAGGCTGTAATCGCAACAGCACTAACGACTTGAAACGCAAAGACATTTTTTGCCCCGAACAGAGCAAACACCAAGAGATACCAAAGCATAGGACCGCTTTGGAAGGGATAGTACGTAAAATATGTGTACGCACTTGGAAGATTCCTGTTTACGCACACCATCTCAGAAGATCCTGGAGGGCAATACCCCGGGCTAAATTGTTCCAGATTGCCCGTAAGAAGAATGTTAGCTGCATCTATCAAGCTCTGCGAATCTGGATACAAATAGGCAGTAAATCCTAAAGCAACAAGCCAGATAATCTGCACAGTAAACACATAAATAAGGAGAGCGAGTAAGGCCCATCGTTTCGGCAATCGAGAGATTCCAACCGCCAACAAGGCCAATATCACCAATAATGCCACCGTTCCCAAACAGAACGCGGCAGATGGAATACCCGAACAGAACTCTGCCTTTTCTGTGACATTGCCAACTTCCGGAGCGCTCCTCTGAAAAAACACAGTGCAGAAAACCGATAAGAATAGAAGAAACGCAGTAACGGCGGATTGCAATCCCAAGGCTAGACCCGTTAAAGAACAGGGCACTTTCTTCCAAAACGTCCCACTCTTCTTCGGCATGACCCTCACGTTCCGCTCACTCACTCGGCATACCCCCTTCTTTTCATTGCCAGGAAAAATCAAATCCTCTTCTCAACGATATATCGAGGGCGTTCTTTCACCTCGATATATATTTTCGCAATATATTCCCCCGTTATACCTAGTGCCAGCAAGATAAAACCACCAAGAATCCACATTGAACACATCATGGACCCCCATCCGGCTACTGCATGGCCAGAGAAAACCGATACAAGCGTATATATCAACATAATGATGCCCACAAATACAGAGAAAATCCCCAAACCTGTAATCATCGTCAAAGGCTTGGTTGAAAAAGATGTTACACCTTCAACGGCAAAAGAAATCATCTTCTTCAACGGATACTTTGACTCACCCGCCACACGTACACCTCGCTTGTAGAACACTTTCGCAGTCTTAAAGCCGAGAGACGGCACCAGGCCCCTCAAAAATAGGTTCGATTCCCTATACTGCGACAGTGCCTGTAATGCAACACGGCTCATCAGACGGTAATCAGCGTGATCAGGTACGGTCTCCGTGCCCAGCCATTTCATCATTGAGTAAAAAGCGTGCGCAGTTCCTCGCTTAAACGCAGTATCCGTATCACGGTTATCGCGTACACCATATACGATTTCAGCCCCCTGACGATAGGCCAAAATCATCTCGTCGACAGCATTCGGATCATCCTGCAAATCAGCATCCATAGAGATCACAGCGTCAACATTCGATTCCAATGCGCACATCAGGCCCGCGAAAAGCGCATTCTGATGTCCACGATTATGAGCTAACTTCACTCCATGAAAAATGTCTGAGCTCTCATCATGCAGGGATGAAATCACTCCCCATGTTTTATCAGAAGATCCATCATCAACGAAAACGACTGAACTGTCAGAAGCAATCTGATTCGCATCTTTCAAAGCCTGAAGTTTGCTTTTCAGAGCACTCGCCGTGGCCTGCAGGGCATCCTCCTCGTTATAGCAAGGAATTACAAATGCCATCGTCGGAGCTTCACGCAACTCGGCACAAGTATCGCTGGTTTTCTGTTCGTTTGACATATCTAACAGTGTATGACAGACGGTCAACCCGCAATTAAGAAGATTCTCCCACTACCCCTAATTGTCATACTCGCTCAGTATCATCAACCCCCGAAGCACAACAAGAGGGGTTCTGAAATGAACAAGAAAACAATAGCTGTAGCAGGGTTCCTTGTAGTTACAGTACTTCAAGGAATCAGTTACCCTTCCGTTGCATTAGGCAATGAACTGATTCAGACACAAAATCAGTCCACCTCCCAGCAAGATGATGAAACACCCTCGCAGGACAGTGAGGAATCAACATCTTCAGAAGAAGGAAATTCAAACACCACGCAAAGTGATGGTCCTTCACTCGCGCCCACGACCCCCACGCCTTCAGCGCAAACTGATAACGAGGATACGTCTGACGCAGTTTCAGAAAACGAACCTCTTGAAGAACAGCATGCCGAATCCAATCCACAAGACGATCCAAATAAACCTGAAAATGGATGGGACGAGAATAAGCAACATTATTACGAGAATGGCGTAATGGTTGTCGATAAAGACGTGTTCATTCCAGATGCGCCAGATAATAGAAAAACTGGTATTTGGGTTCGTTTCGATCAGGACGGCAACTTAATCAAAGGTGAAGATTATCGCTATGGTGGCTGGTACTACTTCGACGCAACCACCGGGGCTATGGGCAAAGGCGTACAATACCTGTCTTCCGATGATAAATGGGTATACTACGATGTATCAACCGGTAAAATGGCGCATGGCGAAGCCTACCTGCACTATGATAAGGAACATACCGGCTGGTATTACTTCGATCAGAATACAGGCGCGATGGCGCACGATTTCGTCTACATCCGAAAAACAAACAAGTGGGTGTACTACGACAAGACCACGGGAAAAATGCAATACGGTGAGCATTACATCAATGACGGTTGGTATTACATGGATCCCATCACCGGAGCCTTGGCCAAAGGACGAATTTGGCTATCAAACAGCAAGAAATGGGTTTACTACGACAAAACATCAAGCCGAATGATTCATGGTGGTGTAATTCTCGACGGGCATCATTACTTCTTTGATCCTTACACTGGCGCGCAGTACAACAAGCAGCAAATCGCCAATCGTCTGGTCTCCCAAACACGCTCTTATGTTGGACAACATCCCGACTGCCCCGACGAGTTAGCTGCCAACGGTGGACTTATCTGCCCATACGGCCCTTGCATGTCATTTGTTTGGTATTCCTTCCACCATGCCGGATTGGATATATTCCTGTGCGATGGAGCTAAAACAGGTTGGCCTCATCATAACTATGATTGGTACAATTCCCGTGGACGAGTTGGCAGCACACCCCAAGTAGGAGACATAGCATTCTGGAAATTTAATGACTCTTGGTCTCGTGATTACAGTGCAAGTCATGCCGGTATCGTTGTCTCCGTGAATGGTGGCTATGCAACAATCATTGATGCTGCCAACGGCAACATCAGCGTACGCTCAGCCTACTATGGAGCTCACTTTGCACACCCCTACTATGATGAGTGATCAGTCTAGAGGCCTCATGCACATTTAAAACATTGGGCTTGAAGAGCTCCGGATCAGAATGGACCACCGGAATGGTGGACCATTCTGATTTTAATCATGCGAACCATGCCAATTACACAGAAATTTCCGTGTTTCCGCCTATCGTCAAATTCATAAACTTCTCTTTCCCTAATCATCCACGACCAGTGACCACATCAAACATATGCCACGTGTTCCATTGCGGCACCCACGTGCGCCCATGAGCCATGGCACCCGTGGTTTCATCGAAATAATACCAAGCACCGTCCTGCTTTTGCAATCCCTTAACCATCTTTCCAGATGACCGGTCGTAACGCACCCACTTGCCTCCATTCGAGCGAAGATAAACATCTCCGTACGTTATGGCACCGGTCTTCCTATCGAAGAGATACCAGCCAGCAATCTTCCTGTCGTGATCTACATACTGCTCACCGTACAGCATCTTGCCAGTGACCCAGTCGTAGCATACTTTCTTGCCGCCATTAGAAGGCACGTAACTTATGCTCTTGGCCATAGCTCCAGTAGTCACATCAAAGTAATACCAGCCGCCGTATCGATAATCTTCGCCTTTAACCATATGACCATTGGAATCGTAACGAACCCATTTACCGCCGTTCGAACGCAGATAAACATCCTTATCGTGCGCCATGGTTCCGTCTGAATCAATCCAATACCAGGCGTTACTCTCAGGATCGTAAATTTCCTTGCTACGCGCTAAAGAACCATCTGAATCCCACCAATACTTTTGGCCATTTTTGGTAACCCAATGCCCACCATTCACATACGCTTTATTCCCAAACGCATTCATGTCCACATTGCCGCTGATACCGTCCACTTTGCCGGAGCTGGTGTATTGCCATCCACGACTGTTGATCGAGAACGAGTCGAATCCCATGCGAGCGCCGTACTGCGCCACCCACGCGGTTTTGGCGTAAATGTCGGCATGTTTCAGCGGCCCTTGCAGGTAGCTAGTGTACGAGTAGACGCCCAGGTTCTTGTATCCGGCGGACTGCAGTGCGCTGTACCAATTGTTGACGATATCGTTGTACACGTTCGGATCGGTGGGCGGCTGATGTCCCTTCCACGTCCACTTTTCCAGGTCGTAGTACACGGGGTACGCCAAGTCGCTCGCGTTTACACCGAATTGCTTGAGTTTGGCGACCACGTCGGCACCTTCTTCTTTTGCAAGCGACGGCGTGTCCGCGTAGGAATACCAGTAGATGCCGAACGGGATGCCGAGTTTCTTGCATTCGGAAATGTTGCGTTGTGCTTTCTTGTCGGCATTGTTGCCCTCGCCGTAGCCAAGGCGGATGATCACGCCTTCCACGCCGTCGACTTTCGCTTTGGCCCAGTCGATGTCGCCTTGCCATTCGGAAACGTCAATCACGCCTTTGGCTTGCTGCACGAACAGGTTGTTCTGGTAGTCGAAGAAGGCTTTCGTATTGTTGTAAGTGCCCCAGTGCGCGCCGTATTCATTGCTTTCGAATTTGGAGAGCTGTACGTTCGCGTCGGCTATAGCATTTTTGACATCTTCCGCACTTACCGGAATGAAGGATTCGCCGTTGGTTTTGGCGAGCGGATCCGGCTGCTGATCCTGCGTACCGACCAGTGTCGCATCGGTCACGGTTTCGCCTGTTTCGATATTCTTGACCTCACCTTCGGAGGTAACGGCCAGGTCTTCCGAAACCACAGTGGCATCGTCGGAAATCTCGTCACTGACGGTGCCTGGAAGTTTCGCATTCGGATTGTCAGGCATGCTGGCCGCCAACTGCTGGTCGCCCGTCTGATCATCCGACTGATCGTCAGACTGCATAACAACGCCATTATCTGCAGTAACGGAACCGCTCTGTGCAACAGCATCCTCAATCGCAATATCCTGCAATGCGTAAGCCGGCGTAACCGCGACGGAAGCCGTCAACGCAACCGCAGACAGCGCAGTCGTAATCTTCAAAACATGATGTGGCGAAACCATTCGTCAGCCTCTCTTGAATAAAGTCATCAACCCCAAATAATTCGGCGCAAACGCCCTAATCGCCAACTCTAACCGCACCCCGCAACCCCAGCACAGCACTTCTCAAAATTTTTAAGAAGTTCCGGCAAGCATGCAAAAGTTGAAGAATGGCCACGTGCATTATATGAGGCAACACGAGTGTGGTAAATCGGGGACGAACGGGTATCGTACGCTGTATATTGGCATTTCAGGTGGGCACTCGGCACGGTCAGCATTGACCAGGACCGGAAGCCGGCACCGGGAATCACAGAATAGCAGGCAGATTCTGGAGGGGTTATGGCACGGCACGGCAAGAAGCCAAGCGAGGAAAATACCTCGTCACGCACACCGAGAACACTTGCCGGAAACGCAACGACCAACACTTCTGCCAACGGTATTGACGCCGCTACCAGCAGCAGCGCAGCCAACAGCAACGCGATCGACACCAACGCAATCGGAACACGCACAATCGTCAGTGGTGACACGGCCGAGACCAGCGATCAGCAATCGCTCGAAGCAGACGGATCCGTTAAATCCAACGAATCCCGTCAACCGCAAGACTCGTTCGACGAGGTCATAGCGCAAGGCATCAGCGATGGTGACGCTTGGACGGACCAGCATGTAAAGCGCTTCTACCGCCAAATCATTATCACCGTAGTCGTCGTAGTTGTCGTTCTGGGTGCGATCTTCGGATTAACAGGTATACGTGCGTCGCAGCAAATGCGTGACCTAGCCGCGCTAAACGACTGCAAGGAAGCCGTCACGGCCATGAACACCTCCTATTCGAAAGCGTTCCAGCTGAAGGCAAAAATCTCCGAAGCGTTCACCAGTTTTGACAAGTCTTACGATCTCGACAAGCTTGCCGAACTTCACCAGACGGAAGTCACCGCTCCGAAAACGCTGAGCTGTGCCGCCGACGCCTCCTCCACCATCAGCAAAGCCAACGCCGCAAAAGCCGAGTATAACAAGCAGGCCAAGCAGTTCAAGCAGGCCCTGCAGAAGGCCGACGAATCCACGGCCACCGATGGCGGTGACGGAACTGATGGAACGGCCAGTGGCAATAACAGCACCAATGGCACGGACTGAGCCAGCCACGAAAGGCGATGCTGGAGTTGCCGACGTCGCGTCCGACACGGACGGCACTGTCGACCAATCCGGCGCAGCCGACGCAACCGGAAGAGACTGATTTGAATAAGAAACGACTGGCACGCGTGATTATTGCCGCCGTAGTGACCGTGGCGATACTTGTGGCGATCATTGTTGGCTGCGGGCCGAAATGGGGCGATGGTTCGGCGAATGCCAACGCCAGTAACGCCAGCAGCTCCTCCGGCACAAGCGACGATTCATCCGCAAACTATGCGACCCGCGCATCGGTACAACTCCCCTCCTACTACATGGAGAACATGGTTTTCCAACGTGGCAAAACGCTGGTAGTCAAAGGAACTGCGCAGACTTTGCAACGTGGAAAAACCGTTGACCCAACACAACTGGTTACAACGATTTCCCAAGGTAAAAAATCATCATCCACGCAAGCAAAAATTTCTAAAAACGGTGATTTCACTTGCAATCTGCCTAAGCAGAAAGCAAGTCTTAAGCCATATTCATTAACAATTTCGTACAACGAAGCCACTTTGTTGACTCTGAAAAACGTGTATGTCGGCGACGTTTTTATTGCTGCCGGACAGTCGAATATGGAATTGAATTATTCGCAATACTACGAGGGCCCAGGCAATGACTATAATTTCGGCGGAGGTCTGATAACAACCAACGATCTGCCAAAGCAGCTTTCCGACAAGAACGTGCATTTCGTTGCGAGCGCCAACACCACGGAAGGTACTGGTTTCCCACTACGCGATGTGAACGAGCAGGCTGATTCCTGGCTTGATGCGACCGCCGATAATTCGCAGCATTTCAGCTATTTGGCACAGCAGTTCGCTATGCAGCTTCGCGCCGCGCATCCGAATGTGCCCGTCGGTATTATTCAGACCGCATGGGGCGGCACGCCGATTCGAAACCATGTGAAGGGTGGCTCCATTTATGCGAACCATATCGCACCATTGGAGGGTTTCCATGTGGCGGGCGTGCTGTGGTACCAAGGGTGCAATGATTCCGCAAACGAGGCGACTGCATTGGCATACGAATCTCAGATGACGTCGCTAATCAACCAGTATCGTGCAATGTTCGACCAGAATGATCTGCCGTTCCTGTATGTGCAATTGGCGCGTTGGCCCGGCTACCAGTACACTCAGAACGTGCGATTCGCGCAGTTGAGCACGTTGAGCAACGTCGGATTGTACAATGCCTCCAACGTTGCAATGACAGTGTCGCTTGATACGGACAAGGGCACTTCAACGTTGATACATCCGCTTGGCAAAGATATTCTTGGCGCGCGCATGGCCGCGCAATATCTGGCAATGTCGGAAGGCAAGGCCGTTCCCAACGGACCGCTTATTGCACATGCGAAGCACGCTTCCGATGGCACGATCATATTGTCGTTCCAGAAAGGCACTGCAACTGGTTTGCAGGCGGAAAAACCCAATTATTCGAAGACCGCTAGTGCGACCGTACCTAATTACACGGCCAATTCGGACGCGACTCCTTTGGATGGTATTGCTAATGTCGCAACGCCGACTTCTGCATCGTTGCAAGGTTTTGAAATTGCTGACGATTCCGGAAAGTGGGTTTCGGCAGCGGCTGTAATCAAAGGTAAGCAGATTGTGCTGAGTGCCGCTGATGGAAGTTCGAATCTTAACACGGTAACTCAAGTGCGTTATTGGTGGAGCGGAAATCCGGCTATTTCCAGTCTGCTCTATAACGATCTTGGATTGCCGGCAAGTCCGTTTATTACGGTTGTTGAGTAGAATTCGCAGCCTTATAACGTTAGTCGACGTAGTGCGGGGCGCTGGATGCCATACGGGGCGTAACACCGTTATTGCCGTTGTCATCGTCATTACCGTCTGCATTGGAATCTTGTGATTTACGAAGCGATCCCGCAGCCAATGAACGTATGGATCGAACGGAACGGCCAAGCTGCGACTGCTTTTCCTGCTCGTCCGACTGGATTGCAGGAAATGCACCGGTCACGGGGCGAACACGCCCGGTCGCAGCGGGAATGAAGCTTGGCGGCAGCACTTGCGTGGTAATGGCACTCGGCGATGATGCATGATAGCGGGCCATCGAAGCCAGGGAGTCGCGGGTATCGAGCTCACGCTGAATATCTAGCTCATCGTCGGATTCAGCCATCGCCGTCCTCCTTCTTTTCCGGCAATTTCCGCCGGTAATCTCTCTCCGCTGGTAACGGTCACCGTTCCGAGCGTAATGCAAGGCGGCAGGCCGCTGCGAACGAAATCATCGATATGCGCAACTCCCCCACTGTTTCGCAACTTTTTCGTCGCACCTCTACGCAACAGACCATTGGAAAATCGCCGTTTTTGGTATGAAAAAAAGGGCTTCCGGAATCATCCGGAAGCCCTGCTGACGGAGAATACGAGATTCCGGCAGCGACTTGCTGTTTTCGGCGTAATTCCAACGTTTCTGGGCTGCCGATTAAGTGTTTCACCGCTTAACTCGCCGCCCCTACGGCGTGTCGCGATGGGGCGAAACGGGTGGTTATGAACGGGTGCTTTTTGGATTGCGCGAAACAGGGGAAAGTATTGAGGATGCTTTTTCCATGAAGAGCGTGTAGTTTAACCAGTATATAGAACGGCCTCCCTTTGCCAACAGCAGCGATGTACTAAAGATTACGATTCCGAATGAGGTAATGCGATCTATTCCCCATAGGCAAAGTGAAAATAAAGGTAAAATGGCCGTCGTTAAAGTCCAGATGATAATACTTAGCCAGTTTCTTGATAATTCTTCGGGGAATCTCTTTCGTGCTTCTATCATCAAAGGTGAATTTGACTGGTATAGCATCGTACATATAAATGTTGCTGTAGCCATGACTAAACTGCACTGTTCTTTGAATCACGCTTGTCAAGTCGTTCACCTGCCTAGTAGGTCATATCTACCTAATGCCAATCATTGTACTTCATTTTTCGGGTGCGACGATTGGGATGAAGGACTCTACGGCCCTTCCTAAAGAAAGTGTTTGTGGCAACCGCCGTAGTTGTGTTGAGTACATGCTTTATGTGTGAAAAATAACGAGGAGAAATCTGCCTAATACTCTGGGGTAGCGTGGGATGGTTGGGGGTCCTCCCCGGTGTTGTTATGCGGCGTCGGCGAGAAATACGTGTTTGTGGTGGTATTCGATGAATTCATGTGAAGGCTGACTGATTGCCGGTAATGAGATTTCGCGCCCTTCGAAGTCATAGAGCCATTTGTCGTTGATGTCGGAGTGCTTCACCTTATCGTGGTTGACCATGATGCAATAGTCGTTATCGATGGAGATGAGGCCTTGATCGAAGGCGCGGTCATGGAAGGCGTTGAGCAGCAGGCCATTCGATGCCGCGGTCTTCTCAGTGGGGGTCGACGCCTTCCAGGGTTTGATGTGGCTGGCGATCAGCAGTGTGGGAAGCTGCAGGCCGGTGATGCAACAGGTGCTGTGGTAGTTCTGCAATAGTGAGTTGCGGAAATAGGATTGGTTGACCCGCTGAAGCGTGGTTGTCGGTCGTTCCTCTCCGGCGGGTGCGCGTTCGGCGATGAGCAGGAACGTTGCGGTTTCGAGAGAAGAATAACGGTCGGAAGCCAGTGGCACCGGGTTGAAGCTGTTCGCGTCCGCTTGCAGGAGCGCGTGCCGAAGCAGATCTAGGCATTGCTCCATGAAAGCGTCGGGGTCTTCGGCGTACCATTGCCAGACTTGGGAATCGAGTTTGCTTCCATGATTCATGCCTACGCGCCCGCGGGCCTTGCGGTTGTCGTCGTAAGCTGCGATGTTCCAGATTTTCAATGCCACTGAGCTGGGAGTACGGTGCAGGAACGATGCAAGACGTTGCACGTCAAGCCCTTTGTCGTCGCATTCGCGTGGCTCGAGCACGATGTACAAGGCGAACGCCATCATTGTTTCCTCGCGTGACCAATTACGGCGAGGTGCTGATGTATTGACATTTACTGCCATAAATCCAGGATAGTGCGGAATGATCCATGCCTGTGCTTTGTATGCGGTATGTCTTGTGAATCTTAGCTTGTATTCGATGCTCCGTATCTGAAATCCTGTGGGAAGGAGTGGAAGCTTAGCGATAAGCGGACAGATTGTTCTTGAAGTTGTCGTAAGGACTTTCCTTCACTGTTTTTTGGGTTTGCCTCGCGTGTTGGTTGTGTGCTCTACAGCGACAAGAGCGACAAAAGGGAATCTAGTGGGAAGTGGATGGTTGGAGGGGCAAGAGTGCTGAAATCCCAGTGTTTTCAAGGATTATTAACCCATCGGAAGAGCTTGATTAGCTTTGATCCTTCGTGTATACAGCGTCTACTGGGAATCTAGTGGGAACTAGAGTGAACCTAGTGAGCCAACATGGAAATTCAGTGGCAGGCGAAGATGCATGTCGGAATCTCAATGATTTCAACGTTTCCAAGGACGCCGGTTGGCACCATCCTGCGGCAACATGGAACCTACATGGAAATTTACAGTGCCTACATGGAAATCAGTTTGCATCAGTCAGTGGGCGCATGATGCGTGCGCTCAGCCCTTAGCTGACTGATACTAACAAGCTTTTGTCTGACTGAACGCATGCATCATAAAGAGCGATTGGGTATCGAGCTGGTTGCGGGATGCAGGGCGGATAAAACTAATCAGCCGTTATATTCGATATGTAGGCTGGGGTCGCTTTCGTGTTCGTCAATGATTTGGTTGTAAGCCTTGACCAGACGCGAAAGGGTTTCGTGACGTGCTGCGTTGGTGAAGTGGCCATGCTCGTGCACATTGCTGGAAAGGAACGATTGCAGGTCCCAAACTTCAAGGCGGTTTTCGAAGCCCATGTCGGAGGCTAAGTCCCATGCGGTTTTGACGCGGTCGCGTACAGTGATGATGATTGGATGCAGCCCGGCCTTGATGTTGCGCTGGCATTTATCCATGAGTAGGGATGCTGGGGCAGTGGTGCAGTGTATGGTTGTGTCGCCGACATTGAAATCGCCTCCACGCCCAGTCGGATCGTCAGCAACGGACGCGCCGTTGATTTCTACTTCTGGGGCAACGATGGTGAGTTTCGCTGCGACAAGATGTTGCAGAACGGTACCGACGTACATGGTGCCCGGATTTTCCTTTTGTCGCTGCGCTGCCTGCTGCAGCAGATGTTCCACAGCCGCATCGACGGAAAGCGAGTTGTCGGATTCCAATTTGAATGGTTTGCTGGTGAAGAATGCCCGAATTCGTTTGACCCAGTATTGCTCGATCTCGGTGAATTGCTCCGCTGTTGGGCGTAATTCGTTAATGAGCTCGGCATAGTCGTGCATCAATGCCATGGTGCCGCGGCTGGTTCGTCCGCCCTCTGCTGCGAGGAGTCGTGTGATGCCATATTCGGCAAGGATTTTCTGGCAGTTGTCTTTGCTGATTCCCTTGACTTGACCTTCCTTGTTCGTGTGATAGTCGCTGGCGTCAATGGGAAGCGTGTCTGCGGAAAAGAAGCGATTGAGCTGGATGGCGGCAGCCAAAGCGCCCTTGGTGTTTACCTGATGGGACTTTCGGAAATCATCGATGGGAGTCAGATCCATTGTTTGCCTCGCTTATGCAGTGTGATTCGAGAGCAGAGTTTGCTCCACGTACAGGTCTTTGCCAAGGGTGTTGTTCAGAGCAGGCATGAAGTAATGCTTGCCGAGCCATTCCACGACAGGAACGGAGACAGCGTCGCCGAATCCGAACATCACTTGATTGGGGCGCAGGCCCGTAATGTTGTAGTGGGCCGCGCCCATAAGAGCAGCGTATTCGCGTGGCGTCATCCAACGGACAGCGGCTTGACCATCGCCCATGCGAATGATTGCCTGGCGAGATGAGCCGCCTCGTGCGGTGCGCAGGCAACCGGAGATGTCGTCTGCGCGAACTTCCCATACGGCTTTGCCGTTGCGGGTGCGGCGATAAGCGGTCCGGTAGGAAATGGTTGTTTCGTTACGCAACGTTTCCACGCGGGCAGTCTGAACCGGCGACAGCGAATCAAGGAACTTGGCGGTTCTTTCGGCGTCCCACCAGCGTTCGTCGTCATCAGCCATGTTCTCGACGTACATATTGAGGCCGGACATCAGAGGAGACGGCGGCGCAGGCAGCGGTGCGCGATGCGTGCGGAGAGAGGTGTCCGCAAAGACCTGCTGCAGCCAGTCAGGGCGCAACGAAGAATCGAATTGTTCGGCGGACGGCGGGTTCTGCAGGCCCACCAAAAAGAGTCGCGGTCGGGACTGAGGGATAAATCGACGGGTATCGATGGACAATACGTCTACGGAGTAGCCCAGTACATTGAAAGCATGCACCGCTGCGGCGAGATCCTCCCCAGAGTGGGAAGTGGCCAATCCGTTCACATTTTCGAGAATGGCAATCGGAGGACGGCTGTCCCCAAGTTCTTCGAGCAGTCGCACGTATTGCCAGAAAGCGCCGGATTGTTTGCCGTTCAGGCCCGTACGAGTGCCTGCAAGGGAGAGATCCGTGCAAGGAGAGGATCCCCAAGCGATGGAAGCATCATGGGGCAGGTCGTCGCCGGATAGCTCGCTCATATCCCCCTCGACAAGGGTGTGGCCCGGCGTATCCGTGAAGTTATTGCGATACATTTCGCACTTGGCGGAGTCGATGTCATTCGACCATTCGACTTGGAAGCCGGATTCTTCGAGCCCAAGACGTGCGAGGCCTATTCCGGCAAAGAATTCGAGGGCTTGTGGGCATGCCTTGCCGGTAGCCGCGTGCGTGCGATTGTCGTTCATGCTCCCACCTTACCTCGTGCCTGACTGTCGTCCTAACCATGATACTCTATATATAGAACAAGTGTTCGAATAAGTGTCGTGAAGGAAAGAGGATCGTATGACGAAGCTTAGCGATGCTGTTAACGCGTCGAACTTGGATTTTCATGAATTAGCCCGGAGATCCAACGTGAGTGAGAAAAGACTAAATGGATATCTGTCGGGTCGACATTCGTTTAGCCGGGCACCTCTAGAAGACGCCGTAGCTATTGCTAATGCTCTCGGAGGCCGTATTGAAGATTACATGGAAGATGCGGCGGAGGACGGCGAGGCGGAAAAGCTGGATGACCGACTTCGTCTCCAACTATTTCTGGATAGCGTTGACGAATACGAGCTAATTATGAAGAATGTCGGTCGCCCTCAGGCAGTGACGATTGGCGGCTCTGGAGAAAAAACTGAGAAAAGGTATAGTCAGCTGATTGTTGAAGGGATGCTATTGCGCAAATATTATTCCTCGGATGAAGTTCAATTGGCGAAAGTGATTGATTCGTTTAGGCGTCTTATCCCAGACAACGCGTCTCCAGATGTGCTGTATACAGTAGATCTGCTGGAAAAAGATACGCCTAGCCAGGGGAATAAGAGCCAGATTGTGTTTTCTAATGCTGATGGTAGTTACTCCAGCGGTGTGGATTTACTTTTTGATGTTCTCTATGGAATTACCCTGCATGGAGATCCTGATAGGATCCAGAGACTTGCTAGATGGCCAATTACGGCACAGTGCCTTGCCTTATATGAGTCTAACGTTGAGAGACGCAAGGGTGTGGTGACTGTTCGACAGTATATAGATCTTGCAATCAAAGATGGTCTTTTTGCGCTGGATTAATGAGCGTATTCGAGAAGGCGCGGGGCAGTTCTGTGGATTGAATTGCCTCACGCCTTGCTGAGTGAACTCGCTGCAGCAGTTTCTAGGATCAGCTGCTATTCGCACTCTCGCCGGGCTATCTCGCGACGGGCTTTGCTGGCCCACAGGCCTCCCTTACCGATGAGCTCATTCAATTGCGTGGCGTTGAGCTGTTGGTAGTGCAGGTCTGTTGCGTAGGGAGGGAGACTCGCCTTCCATCCGGCAATGTCTGTGACGGAACCGTCGGCTTCGCCTGTTGCGGGATGATGAGTGGCGTTCTCGCTCGCGCCATCTTGCCGTCTTGCCAGTTCAGATGTCGGTTCGTTTGCCGTAAGGCATTGCAAATCTTGCGTTTTCTCCGGATCGCCCACGGATCGGCATCGTCGGACAAGGTGGGAAACACCGTCTTGTCTGGTTCGTGCGGAACGTTGCAATAGCTTGGTTTTGACGAAGGCGGCAAGATGGCAGCAGCTCTTGTGACAGCGACCGGATCCGGCACAGTTGCTTCTGGAGTCTCAGTTTGTTCACCGCTGAGGGTGTCCGTGGCTTCCGCACTCAAATCTTCAGAGCTTTCCTGATTCGGATGATCCGCATAATCCGGCGACAGCCACCACCACATGTTGCCGTACTTCTTGCTTGCCAGCAGTGGCTTTGGGCGTCATCTGCCGTCCAGAACTTGCTGCTTGCTGAACTCGCCTTTCGCTTCGTTGATTACTCTGTACGACGGCACACCCCAATACAAGCCATCCGGCGTGAGCTCCTTGTTGTGGTCGAAGTAGTCTTGGATGAACGTACGCACGTCACTGTCCTCGCGCTCGCTGGTGCCGTAAGCGCTCTGGTTGAGCGATTCCGCCGTATCGTCCGTTTCGCCAAGCCAGCGGACATGTGCGCAGCCAAGCAGCGGATTATCCTCCAACCGGTAGGCCAGGGCTCGCGGCATCGGACCCAGATTGAACTTGACCGGTGCGAACAACCGCTGCTCCTCATTCTCCGGATCCTTTGCCACCAGAAAAGCGGCTCGCGCTGCGCCGACGATGCCGATACTGCCGCCTCCGCGATATATCGCCGCTCCTTGGCCCTTATTGAGATGTCGCAGCGCGATAACCGTGCAGCCGGTTTCCTCACACAGCCTTTTGAGCGGAGCCATCACCTGCGCGCGGATATCCTGTTCCTTGTAGCTGTTGGTGTCGCTGCCTAAAAACGACATCAACACATCCACGACAATCAGGCCGATATGCTGCTCACGCGCAGCCTGTGCTATCTGTGGCAGTGCGTCGGTGAGCGTAATCGCTACCTCCTTGCCATCCTTGAAAACTTCCGATAGTGCGAACATCTTGGATGCGTCGCCTTGTGCGGCGCGAATGCGTGGGCTCACGGTGTCCGTCAGTCCATCTTCCGCAGTCAGCAGCAGCACGTTTGCGGGGCGCATCCAGCAGACCCATCCGGCCATACTGTTCCCGTGGTGACGTGAGCTGCGATATCTAAGGCCAAGGTGCTTTTGCCAGTCGCCGGATCGCCGTCAATCAGTACGATCTTTCCTTTGGGAATATGGCCCGGCCACAACCACAACGGTCGCTCCGGTTCCACATCAGCCAAACGGGTCAGCAAATAGGCGCGGGGCGTCAGTTCAGTCTTAAGCTCAGACTCAGGCTGGCTGCTTTCGCTTGGCAAAATCTCAAACTCCAAGCCGCTCATCGCCGCGTTGGAAGCGTCGTGAGCCTCACCCAGCCGCCTGGATAAACGTCAACGACCGCACGAACGGTGTCAGCGTCTGCGCCACTTGCTCCTTCCAGCGAGTGCCGGTGTCGTCCTTATCCACAATGGCAACCACATCAGCCCCACTAAGGGCTAAGGGCGCTGAATCAAGATCCAGTTTCGCGGCGAAGTTGCTGCCACCTCCCGCTGCGGTTACAGCGGCATAGCCGAGCGCTCGCAATGTGCCGGCATCTTTTTCTCCCTCTATCAGATACACTGGCTTGCCCGATGCCATGGCACGTTTCGCGTCGGCGGCCATCCACAACGGGTGCTTGTCGGCGGTGTTGCCGCTTTGCGAGATTCGCTTGGTGGGAGAGCGACGAACAATCAGACCGTCCGCATATTCATATGCTGTGCCGCGCTCGCTGTCGTAGATCATTGCTTCATAGCCATTGGAACGAGCCAGCGTAGCGGGAGCGTTCAGCGCGTTGAGCACACCGTCGGCTTGGCAAGTGCTGCAGCGGAGCAATGTGGCACTTTCCAGTGGGGAATACAGCACAGTGAGCGAGTCAGCTGCGCCGCAGTTTGGGCAAATGCCGTGCAGCAGGCCGGTGTTTGGCTGAACTGCAATAGCTGCGCAGATGGCGACGAACATAGGGGATCGGCCTAGGGCCAATGGTTCCAAGTATGGTTCGGGCATCTCGTACCGCTGTCTGATTTCCGCAGAGTTTTCCGTGTGTGCAGGTGTAATCGTCGTTGTCTCATTTCTGCTGAGAAGCGGAGCGTTCGTGACATTCGCATGCCGTATGGCCGCCAAATCGGCGGCAGTGAGCCGGCTATCGCAGCTGTAACTGTTGTAGCCGCTGTAATCGGCATGGCCTTGAGATCCGCTTTGTTGATCGAACAGGTCGATGATTTTCAATCCAAGTGCACCGGCAATGGAAGCGGTATCGCAGCGCTCCGTTCCGAAGCAGTGCCGCATGGTTTTGCCGTTGAACTGATCGTAGGTGATGTGCAGTGAAGTGCCGCTGTCTCCGTCATGGGCGGGGCAGCTGCACTGAGCGTGTGTCTTCCGGAGGTGTCGCGCGGAAGCTCTTGGAGCCTGAGATCTCGAGGATAGCGTCTCGCGGCTTCGAGCACTCGCTCGTATGAGGTTGCCATGCTCACTCCTCACCTGCGAATTCGCACACGCTGGTGAGATTCACCAGAAACGTGTTGCCTACCTTGCGAGCGCGAATCTTTCCGGTTCTGATCAATCCGTAAACGCTTTTCACGTCCTTGTAGCCCAGCATCTCCGCCACTTGCGCTGGCTTGGCGATGAGGCGCGGGTAGTCATTCTTCGTTGGAATTGCAGCCATATGTTTCCTTGCTCTCGTGCGGAATAGAGCCTGAGGAGCGAAGTGCTTCCGTCGAATTCGGACGCACTTCACCCTAGATGGTTCTGTTGTGGTTGTTGGCTGCACCGGTGCATGTTCCCCAGGTTTTTGCCGGCCCCCGGGAAGCTGGAATTCAGAATATGACGTTATTCCAAGGAGCGCAAAGGCTGAAAACGGCTGAAGCTTGAACTAGATGTGTGGTCGTGAAACCGTTGGAATTTCAACGAAAACAAGTGATTCTGCGGTGAAATAAGGCGTTCAGAATAAGACGAATAGGCTTTGTTGGTTGCAATGAGATTGGCTTATGGCATGTTGCCTTTGATGAGCCCGTTTGTCTTGGTTGAGTCCAGTGGCCTTGGAGTTTGTTGGCTTCTGGTAGAAGTTGGTTGAATTTGTTAAGTGGATTTCTCCGTGCTTATTGAGTGCGCCATTCAGGCGAGCGCCTGAATAAGTCGCTGAACCGTATCCACCTGCACATCCAGAGGTAACAGCTTGAGGATTTTCGCGCGTTGACTGTCGTCCAAGGCCTTCAGCACGCTCAGCCGGGCATCGGAAGGCATGACGGCAATGGTGTTCGCCAATACTTGAAGAGCGGAGTTCTTGGCGTCAGAAGGAATGGTGTCTGGTGAAGCAGTCTTCTGAGTGCTTGACGTATTGGCTGAACTTTGTGCGCTCTCTTCGGACGTCGTGGCATTCGGTGTTACGGCGTTCTTAGCAAGCGCTGCAGTCTCAGGATCGGCGCTCGCAGGTGTTTGGGATGCTGAAGCGGCGGCTGCGTTGACAGTAGACGTTGCATCTGCCGTATCGAGCGTATTGGCATCTGTCATCTCGCAGGATAATCCTGCTGAGGCATTGATGTTCGACTCGATCTTCGAGCGCAGCTTGGCCTCCGCTTCGGCGCTGGACTGTTGATACACGGCAACGGTTTTGATGTTCGTGTGTCCGCCGCGCTGCATCAGCTGGCCGACGGTAGCGCCGGCTTCGGCCATCAGCGTCAAACCGGAATGCCGCAATTCGTGGAAATCCATGCCCTGCAAGTCAGGGTCGTCAACGGCTTTGACCGCGCTGACGAACGTACTGCGCAACGATTGGCCGCGAACGATACCGTGCGTGCGGGTTCCGGTAAACACCAAGGCGGTCGGCTTATCGTCCACATAGATCTCCAGATGCCGCTTGATAACCGGCACTAGGGAAGCGGGGATCTCGATATCGCGCACGCTGCTGGGCTTCGTGGAGCCGAGTATTTGCTCCTTGTGCCCGTTGTGCAGAATCTCCTTGGCGGCTCGGCGAATATGCACAATCGGGGTTGCTCGTCTAGCTCAAAATCATGGCGTTGTAGGCCCAATGCTTCGCCTTGGCACAGTCCCAGAAAGCCAGATAGCGTCACGGCCAATGCCAAGCTCGGCGGCATCTGATCGGCGATGGCCTGTACCTGTGCATAAGTCGCAATCTTGTGCACATGCTTCGTGGCAGGGCGCAGAACCTTGAACTGGACTGCGCTTGATCAACGTGGTGCCGGAATCGTCCAGCGGCGCATTGGCCGCGTGCGACATGATGCCGTCCAGCAGTTCGAACACACGCCGGCGAATGCTTTCGCCGCGGCCATCCTTGGTGACGTGCATGCTGTCGTACCACTGGCGAATATCCGCAGGCCTGATGGCAGCCATAGGCTTGTTGCCCAGAACCGGGTTCAGATAGTCGCGCAGATACTGCTGGTACTTTTCCTTGGTGGTCTGCTGAATCGGCTCGTTGTTCGCCTTGCGACGCTTTTCCACATAGTCGGCTGCGTAATCACGGAACAGTACCTTGCTGCCGACATCAGCATTGTCCGTGACTTCCGCCGGAGCCCATGCGTTCAGGTCAATCAACCGCTTTGCCTCGTTGAGCCATGCTTCCGCCTAGGTCTCATAGCCTTCGTCGAATCGCTTGTGAATGCGCGCAGGAAGATGCGGATACTGGGATCGGGCTTCGACGGGCGATGTATGAGGCGTCGTAGGAGATCTGCCCGTTGGCACCGACTTTTCTCTCAATCTTGCCGAACCGGCGTCGTCGACTGGCTGGCCGTGTGCTTTGTGAAGTGCGTGCCATGATGATCAATTTCAACCGACGTAAAAGCTGCCAAGCGGGCGACTCTGAAGTCTGCCGCTCAAGTGCTTAAGCGGCACCGCTTATCTTGCCGCCTATCTTACTGTAAAAGACAGGTCGAAAAGGATGATGAAGGAGAGGGGGTAATCGTTGAAAAACCGCCAAAAACGTTGAAATTCCGCCGTTTTGGGCATGAAAAAAGGGCTTCCGGAATTATCCGAAAACCCTACTGGCGGAGAATACGAGATTCGAACTCGTGAGGCTGTTACACCAACACGCTTTCCAAGCGTGCGCCATAGACCACTAGGCGAATTCTCCAATTATGCAACGTCTCACAGTGTCTATCCGTGAAACGCAACTTGATTAGAATACAACAGTTTCACCTAAACCACAAATCGGCGTGTCGCAACATCCCAGATCACCCACTCACTGAAGGAATCCGATGCATGCGGACTTCCCCCGCGTACCAAATCCTCCACCCTCTGGGACAATTCACCTGCCAACACATCTCTCAGCG
>SKEV01000444.1_pt1 | contig 20069 bp, 16 predicted proteins | sample 4819531 | NCBI WGS metagenome assembly SKEV01 (sample SAMN11008800, study PRJNA524170) | human gut metagenome | biome: Human fecal sample; material: Feces; isolation source: fecal sample from pouch patient p9, p28 | host: Homo sapiens | place: Israel: Tel-Aviv | collected 2016-08-01 | reverse complement strand
CTTGCGATTCTATCGCAGCTGCAGCAACTTGCGCCGCTGCAACACCGGCATCCACCAATCGCGGATCAGTCAGATCATCGACGGCAACTTCCACGGAACCATGCGCTTGCGGCTCGGCGTACATGGCCGGCACCACATCGACGCGTGATGCCGACGCTTCCATTTCGGCAACGTCAGGATCGATATCAGCCTCGCCTTGCACATGTTCGAAAATCTGCGTCACGTCGATCAGGTCAACCACCTGCTTGCCCAAGCGGGATGTGGCCATTTGCTTCAATTCCAGAGTATTGCGTACCGGAGGCACGTCGGCGATGAGCTCACGCGCGGCCTTCACATGGAATTTCTGTTTGGTGGAACGGGCGCGGGCGCCGCGGGTAAGCCAGGCAAGTTCCTTGCGAGCCAGATTGCGACGCTTCGTTTCACGCACGTCGGCTTGGCGATCGCGTTCCACGCGCTGCAGCATGTATGCGGAATAGCCGCCTTCAAACGGCTCGATTTCGCCGTCATGCACCTCCCACATGGATTCGCACACTTCGTCGAGGAACCAACGGTCGTGGGTGACGAGCAGCAGTGCGCCGGATCCGGCAGGCCAACGATTCTTTAAATGTTCCGCCAGCCAGTGAATGGTCACCACATCCAAATGGTTCGTGGGCTCGTCGAGAGCGAGAATATCCCAATCCTTGAGCAACAGGCGTGCCAAATCGGCGCGGCGACGCTGACCGCCGGAAAGCGAACCGATTTTCGCTTCCAAGCTAATGCCGCCAAGCAATGCTTCGACGATTTCGCGCGACTTGGTTTCCGCAGCCCATTCGTAGTCTTCACGGCCTTCGAGCGCAGCTTCGCGCACGGTGGCGTTGTCGTCGAGCGGGTCACGCTGGTCGAGCATGCCGAACGTGAGCCCGCCGCGAATGGTCACGCGGCCGGAATCCGGCTCCTGCGTGCCTCTAAACAAATGCAACAACGTGGACTTGCCGTCGCCGTTCTTACCGACGATGCCGATGCGGTCGCCTTCAAAAACACCCTGCGTTACATCGTTGAAAATATTCTTGGTCGCAAAAGCAAGCGAAACGTGTTCAAGTCCCAAATCATAAGTCGGCATAAGTCACCAATGTAGCGGGAACATCTCCCAAACCTGCAGGCAATGCCGCAATTTGCGAATTGCCACCAGCGCTACGCAGCAATCGGAACCGCACGCAACTCGGCAATCAGCCTTGCTGTGCCTGAAGCAAACTCTGCTCATACGAATTACAACGAGCGGCAAAACTCGAAAATACCTGATCCGCAAGCGGCTGCAATTGCGGATTATATTCGGCGAACGCCTCGCGCAACTGCGATTTCGACCCGCCGGCAGCCTTTAGATCCTTGACCATGCTTGACTCGTCAAGCCACTCCTCCAACATGGTAGGAGTAACCTCCAAGTGGAACTGCATGCCCAGAGCGGAACCAAAACGGAACGCCTGCACCTTGGTCTTCTCGGATCGCGCCAATGGCTGCGCGCCCTCCGGCAACGACACCACGTCGTTATGCCAGTGCAGCACATCCACGGTTTTGTTCCACATCGAGAAATAATCATGCTTGTCGATGCGTTTAATCGGCGCAAAACCGATTTCCGGCGCCTCTCCCGACTTTAGCTTCGCCCCCAGCGCGGTGGCGATGATCTGATGCCCTAAGCACACGCCCAACACCGGCTTGCCAACGCTGACCGCAGCCCGCGCAAGCTTGGCCTCGGCCTTTAATCCCGGATACTTGTCGTAGTCGAGCGCGCCCATCGGGCCACCCATAATCACCACGCCGGAAACCTCGCCAAAATCAGGCAAATCCGGTTTCTTCTGCTTGGCGACATTGATGATTTGATACTGCAGTCCCAAATCATCCAAACTGTCTAAAATGCGTCCCGGTCTCTCCCACGGAACGTGTTGCAAAATCAGCACCTGCGATTGCGTCATACATTCTATTGTTGCATCACCTACGTAAACGATGTTCACAAATCCAACAAAATCCGTTTTGCCGTTCATTTTCATCTCGCATGCATGTCCGATTCTGGCAATACTCTCGTGGTTATGACGAACACGCAAGAACCGCAGAATATCAACATTTCTAGCGTCGCAACCGCAGTTGACGCAGTAGCGAGCGCCGCTGCCGATCTGAAGCTGTACGACACCGCATCACACGCCGTGTCGAATTTCACTCCGATCAAGCCCGGTCAGGTCGGCATGTACGTATGTGGCGCCACCGTGCAAAGCTCGCCGCATATCGGTCATATTCGTGCGGCTGTCGCGTTTGACGTGGTGCGCCGCTGGTTCGAGCGTTTGGGCTACAAGGTCACGTTCGTGCGCAACGTCACCGATATCGACGACAAGATTCTCGATAAGGCTGCGGCCGCCGGTCAGCAGTGGTGGGAACGTGCGTACATTTACGAGCGCGAGTTCACTGAGGCTTACAACACGTTGGGTGTTGAGCCGCCTACGTATGAGCCGCGTGCAACCGGCCACATGATTGACATGATCGATCTGATCAAGCAGATCATCGACAACGGCCACGGCTACGTGGTGACTGACGAGAACGGCAATCCGACCGGCAACGTGTATTTCGACGTTGCCAGCTGGCCGCACTATGGCGAGTTGACGCATCAGAAGCAGACCGCTGTGGCTGATGCCGCTTCCGAAGTGGCCGATGCCATGGGTCCGTCTGTCGACAATGCGGGCAACGACAAGTACAATCCGGTTGATCCTGCGGACATATCGGAAGACAAGCATGATCCGCGTGATTTCGCATTGTGGAAGGCTCCAAAGGATTCCGATCCGCTCGACGCGCGTTGGAATACTCCGTTCGGCACGGGTCGCCCAGGTTGGCATATTGAATGCTCGGCGATGAGCCACCGCTATTTGAAGGATATGTTCGACATTCATGGTGGCGGGCTGGACTTGCGTTTCCCGCACCATGAGAACGAGATGGCGCAGACTCGTGCCGCCGGTTACGATTCGGCGGCTCGTTGGATGCATTCCGCATGGGTTACCGCCAAGGGTGAGAAGATGTCGAAGTCGCTGGGCAATGGCTTGTCCGTGCCGGCGGTTTTGGCGGAGAATTCCGCTTGGGTGGTGCGTTACGCCCTTGGTTCCGTGCAGTATCGTTCCATGTTGGAATGGTCGGATCAGACGTTGACCGAGGCTCAGTCCGCGTACGATCGTGTGTCGAATTTCATTGAACGTGCCGGTGCCGCCGTTGGCGGGCAGCCGCCTCGCGAAGAGATCACTTCGATTTCCGCCGATGATCTGCCGGCTGATTTCGTTGCCGCAATGAACGACGATATTAATGTTTCCGGCGCCTCCGCTGCGATTTTCACAGCGATTCGTTCCGGCAACACGTTGCTTTCGAAGCTTGCCGATCGTGTTGATTCGGACGTTGCGAAGGCTGAAGTTCGCGCTGTTTTGGTGAATGTGCGTGCGATGCTCGATACGCTTGGTTTGGATCCGTTGGCGGAGCCGTGGGTAAGCGAGGGTGCGGCCGGCGGCGCCGCCGGAGCCGGTGCCGATTCCGCTGAGCACACTGCACTTGACCGTTTGGTTTCCGAACAGTTGGAGGAACGTGCCGAGGCCCGCAAGGCCAAGGATTTCGCCCGCGCCGACGCCATCCGTGACGCCTTGGGCGTAGCCGGAATCACTATCGAAGACACCCCCCAGGGTCCCACCTGGACCCTCAAATAACCCGCTGCATCATCAATGGGCGATAATCCCGTCTTCTTCTATTGGAAGAGACGGGATTTTCATTTCTCATGCAAATAGCATCAAGCATCTCACCGAATATCAACTGAACATCATCAACACCATTAATTGGAATGCGAAATTTCCCGCGGGACGGCTAAACTGAGGAACATTATGGCAGCATTTAGTTCTTTGACAGATAGGCTCTCGAATGCGTTCAAGCATCTGAAGAGCAAAGGCAAGCTTTCCGAGGCTGATATCGATGGTACGATCCGCGAAATCCGCCGCGCGCTGCTCGACGCCGATGTGGCGCTCGACGTGGTGCGTTCCTTCACCGGTCGAATTCGCGAGCGTGCGCTCGGCACCGAGGTTTCCCAGGCTCTGAATCCGGCCCAGCAGGTCGTGAAGATCGTCAACGAAGAGTTGACGGCCGTGCTTGGCGCTGGCGTTGACCGCCCGCTGAATTTTGCGAAGAATCCGCCGACCATCATCATGCTCGCCGGTCTTCAGGGTGCTGGTAAAACCACCCTCGCAGGCAAACTCGGCTACTGGCTGAAGGATTCCGGCCACACTCCGCTGTTGGTTGCGGCCGATTTGCAGCGTCCGAACGCAGTGACGCAGCTGCAGGTGGTTGGCGAACGTGCAGGCGTGCCCGTGTACGCTCCGGAAAAGGGTGTGCAGTCCGATGGTGGCGAAGCCGTTGCTTCCCCGGGTCTGACCACCGGCGATCCGGTGAAGGTGGCGCGTGACGCTGTTGCGCTGGCCAAACAGAAGCTGTACGACACGGTCATCATCGATACCGCAGGCCGTCTCGGCGTTGACGAAGAGCTGATGAAGCAGGCTCGCGATATTCGCGACGCCGTGCAGCCGAACGAAATCCTGTTCGTGATCGACGCGATGATCGGTCAGGATGCCGTGCAGACGGCGAAGGCGTTCGATGAGGGCGTGGACTTCACCGGCGTGGTGCTTTCGAAGCTTGATGGCGACGCCCGTGGTGGTGCTGCGCTTTCTGTCGCCTCCGTTACCGGCAAGCCGATTCTGTTCGCTTCCACTGGCGAAGGTCTGAAGGATTTCGAGGTTTTCCATCCGGATCGTATGGCTTCCCGCATTCTCGATATGGGCGATATTCTTACCCTGATCGAGCAGGCGCAGAAGCAGTTCGATGAGGAAGAGGCTCGTAAGGCCGCCATCAAGATTTCCGATGGCTCCTTTGGTTTGGATGATTTCCTCGATCAGCTGCAGCAGGTGCGCAAGCTTGGTCCGATGAAGAATCTGCTTGGCATGATTCCGGGTATGGCCGCGCATCGTAAGGAACTTGAGCAGTTCGATGAGAGGGAAATCGATCGTACTGAGGCCATTATTCGTTCGATGACTCCTGCGGAACGTCGTGACCCTTCAATTATTGACGGTTCTCGTCGAGCTCGTATCGCTTACGGTTCCGGCGTGACCGTTTCGCAGGTGAACGCGCTGTTGCAGCGTTTCGAGCAGGCTGCGAAGATGATGAAGCGTATGAGCAACAAGGCTGGCGTTGGCATGCCTGGCTTTGGCGGCCCTGCCATGGGCGGCGGCAAAGGTAAGGGCAAAGGCAAGAAGGGCAAGAAGAAAAGCAAGTCCGGAAATCCAATGAAGCGCGAGGCCGAAGAGAAGGCATTGCGCAACAAGCTTGCTGGCAAGAGCTCCGACGGTAAGTCTTCCGGCGGTTCCGCTTTTGCCAAGAAGCCGCAGAATCCTGCACTTCCTGCCGGATTGCAAGACATGATGGGCGATGCCGGTGAGCTACCGCCGAACTTTGGTGGCGGACTGTCAGGCTTGCTGCACTAAAGCAAGCAACGCGAAAACAGAAACGTAAAAAGGGGATGTGATTCAATACGAATCACATCCCCTTTTGCGTATCCAATCAGTTATTTTCAACTGAATCGACTACCGCATAATCGTCATCAACTACTTCAACGTCAGCGTGGCAACAAGTGCAAGATGATCGCTGCCTTCAACGCAGAACGAACTCACGTCGGAAGCGTCCAATCCCTTGGTGAAAAGCACATGGTCGAGAATGATGCGCGGCCATGGCAGCCATGATGGGAACGTGGCATGACGACCCTTCGCCTCGCACAAGGCAGCATCCTTGAATCCCGCATTCAGCAGCTTGCGGAAGCTTGGATGATCGGTACCGGAGTTCAAATCACCCAACACAACAGTGATGTCGCCCTGCTTCTGAGTGGTCGCCAATTCCCCCAAACCGATGATGCCGGCGGACCATTCCTTGCATCCGCGCATCGGAGACTTCGGATGCGCCGAAACAAACGTGATGCCGCGCATCGAATCGATCGGGAAGCATACACCCGGCACGTCGGCCGCGGGAATCACCGCAGTGACCGGAGACATGTCGCTTGGTTCAATACGAATCCACACACCGTTGAATCCGCCATTATCCGTTCCCTTGTTCTCCCCCAATTGACGGTACGGAAGCAAATCAGACAATCCCGAAGCGTCCAATTGCGCAACCAGATCGTCTGTCAATTCCTGCAATGCAAGTACTGCAATATCATGTTTTTTGACCGCACTGACGATTGCCGCAGCGTTGGCGCGACCGAATCTGCAGTTGAGTGTCATCACACGGAAACGGCCATGTTTCGCGGATTCCGCAACAGCTTCATCGCCTGTTTCACGAGATGTTTCACGCTTTTTTGCAAGTTTTTCGGCGACCCTCTGCGCAGTATTGGGAGAATTGAGATTTTCCATCCAATATGCGATTTTGCGCAGCAGCGACGCAAGACAGACCACCGCAGCAACTCCCCCGAGAGCCGGCTCATGCAACGCGAAACCGGCGACGGCAATCACAAGCGTCGGAATCCACAGCAACGGAATCAACGCAATCAAATACGGCAACGGCAAACGCCCATCCCAACCAGCCGGCATCTCGCCAAGCGCAATCCATACAACGCAAATAATCAACGCAATCCAAAGCGCGATAATCATTCAGGCAACTCCCCCTATGCAAACCGTTCACTCCGAACGGACATACGCAAACTCGGAACCTCCAAGTGTAGCCAGCCTGCCTGATTCCGACGATTCCGTCATGTAGACCCACGCAAACATCTCACGAATGCCAGCAAATGTCCGATTCTGCCGATTCGGTCATTCAAAGCATCATATTCGCCGCATAATTGACCGTTTCCACAGAATCAGACAAACGACTTCCCGGTTTTGCATGGATTCGGAAAGTCGCGTAGAGCGGAAAACATTCTAAGACCCATCCGTCCGTACCCCACGGTTATAATCATCAAGTTATTCGCGCGCGCGAGGCCCTCTAACTATCGCGTGACGTGAGGAACACGTGGGTTTCGGATTCCGTGCCCCACACAGAAAACGAAACGCACACCCCTAGTTATACAAGGAGAGCCATTTTGGCAACCAAGATTCGTCTGAAGCGCATGGGTAAGAAGTTCTACGCGTTCTACCGCGTGGTGATCATGGATTCCCGTACCAAGCGTGATGGCCGCGCCATCGAAGAGATCGGTACCTACAACCCGAACACCCAGCCTTCGACCATCGTCATCGATTCCGAGCGTGCTCAGTACTGGCTCGGCGTCGGCGCCCAGCCGACCGAACAGGTGCTGAACCTGCTGAAGATCACCGGCGACTGGCAGAAGTTCAAGGGCCTTGAAGGCGCTGAAGGCACCCTGAAGACCGTTGAGGCCGGCCCGGATGCCGCCGCTCGCGTTGAGGCCGTTGAGTCCCAGGCTCAGAAGCTGAAGGCTGCAAAGTCCGAAGCTGAAGCCAAGGCCAAGGCTGAAGCCGAAGCCGCCGCTACCGAGGAAGCTCCGGCTGAAGAGCCGGCTGCGGAAGCTGAGTGATCATGCTCGCCCAGGCTGTGGAACATCTGATTAAGAACATCGTCGATTTTCCCGACGATGTTTCAGTGAAGTCCCATGAGAACGCGCGTGGCGAACTCATTCGCGTGCGCGTCAACCCGGAAGACATCGGTCGCGTCATTGGACGCAGCGGACGCACGGCAAATGCGATTCGCACCGTAGTGCAGGCACTGGCCGACCACAAGGTGCGCGTCGACATCATGGACGTGCGCAGGTGAGATCCTAGCGTGGTGCGTGATATGCATTCTGACGACCCTCAACAGCCCGAGCTGCTGAGGGTCTGTCGTATCGGGCGTGCGCAGGGACTCAAAGGCGAAGTCACCGTGCAGATCTTTACGGACGAACCGGAATACCGATTCGCTCCCGGTGCTGTGTTGTACACGAAAGACGGCGAAGAAGAGTATGTGGTGGAGAACTCCCGTACCTTCAAAAACCGTTGGATCGTCAAGTTCGAAGGCATTGACAACCGCGACCAGTCCGAAGCGGCCAACGGCATTGTGCTGTATGGCGAGGCGGACGATCCGGAAGACATGCTTGAAGCCGACGAATGGTATCCGAAAGACCTTATTGGCCTTGAGGCACGACTGGCTGAAAACAATATGCTTGGCCTTGAGCCGGGCGTGGTGGTCGGCAAAGTCGTTGACGTGATAGAAGTGGCCCAATGGCTGCTGAAGATTCGTCTCGCCAATCCGGTGAAGGATGCCGACGGCGTTGTGGTTGAGAACAGCGCGCTTGTGCCGTTTGTGGACGAGCTCGTGCCAGACATCGACCTCGAAGAGGGCTATCTGACCCTCGATCCGCCCGGAGGACTTATTCCGGGTCTGTGATCGTTCGCGATCACATATCTATCTCAGGGTGGGCATTGGATTTCCAGTGCCCACCTTTACGTTTTCCGTCACTTGGCAGACATCCCGGTATTCTGAACATTATGAAGATCGATATCGTGTCTGTTTTCCCGGAATATTTCGAAGTGCTGAACCTCAGTCTGCTCGGCAAAGCGCAGACGAAAGGTCTCGTGGAAGTGACCGCGCACAATCTGCGCGACTGGACGCACGACGTGCATCATTCCGTCGATGACACTCCTGTCGGCGGAGGCGCGGGCATGGTGATGAAGCCGGAAGTGTGGAGCGAATGCCTTGACGAGCTGCTGCAGCTTCAGCCGGCCACAATCGAAAATACGGAAAATATGGAAAATATTGAGGATTCCGCAGATTCCTGCGATACTTGCGATTCTGGCAATTCTGCAACTGTTGCAGTTCCCGCAGAATCCGGCAATTCCGAAAAAACGGACACTGCACAATCGTCCGCAGGTCCTGTGCTGATTTTCCCGAATCCTTCCGCCCCACTGTTCACACAACAGGATGCGACGGAACTAAGCCATGCCGATCATCTGCTGTTCGGCTGCGGCCGTTACGAGGGGTATGACGCTCGCATTCCGCAGTATTACCGCGCGCAAGGCATTGACGTACGTGAATATTCGATCGGCGATTATGTGTTGAACGGCGGTGAGGTAGCGGTTTCGGTCATGTTGGAGGCAATTACGCGACTGCTGCCCGGTTTTATGGGCAATGCAGAATCGATTGTTGAGGAATCGTATACGGGCGAGAACGCGCTGTTGGAGCATCGCCAGTACACGAAGCCTGCCGAATGGCGTGGCATCAAGGTTCCGGACGTGTTGCTTTCCGGCAATCATGCGAAAGTGGATCGTTTCCGCCGTGATGAGGCGCTCCAGAAAACCGACGAGTTGCGTCCGGATCTGATCGAAGCGCTGGATTGCACCAAACTCGACAAAGCCGATCGCAAGACGCTGATGGCGCTCGGTTGGGAGGTTTCCGCCGCTCACCCGCGCAAACGCTAGTTTTTTAAACGCTTGTTTTTACGCGGAATAATCGCAAGTTTTTTGCGATTATTGCTGACCGTTATCGGAGATTGGCTCGCTGAGTTCAATGTAGTAGACGGCGGTTTCGCCATAGTCGCGCCGATCGGTGATTTCCCAGTTTGCGGGGGCCGTGGGAGCTTCGGAACGGGTAGATCGTTCCAGCATGATTACCGTGTTGCTGGAGGTCAGTTCACGGCTGGCAAGATCGGCGAGCAGCTGGTTGCAATCATTCGTTTCGAAGGCGTACGGCGGGTCGATGAACACCATGTCGAACGGTTCAACGGCCGAAGCCGAAGCCGCGTATTTTTCCGCGCGGGCCTTCACCACGCGGGCGCTCATGTCATGTTCCCACGAACGGTTATGCTTCAACGCGGTCAGCGTCTGCGCGATCAATGCGGCCGCCGGAGCGGAGGATTCCACCGCCACCAGCTCTCGCGCGCCACGGCTCAATGCTTCGATGCCCAAAGCGCCGGTTCCTGCAAACAAATCGAGCACGCGGGCATCGTCCAACACTCCCCACGAATCAAGGTGCGAGAAAATCGCCTCTTTGGTGCGATCTGTAGTCGGTCGGGTACCCGACTTCGGCGTGGTCAATGCCACACCTTTGAATCGTCCTGAAATTACGCGCATACGCACTACTCTAGCGTGGCGGGCTTAATTTAGGTGTGTCCGACTCTTTTAGGCGTGCCAAACTAATTGCTGGTCAGGAACATTTCGTTGCCGCGCGTGAAATCCAATACCGCTCCAGCCAACTGCACAAATCCAAGCAAATCGGGATCGCCCGCAACAAGCTGCGTGGCCTCGGCCCTTGCCTGTTCGATAATCTTCACATCCTTGACCACGCGCAGCAGCTTCAATCCCGTTTTCCCGCCGGATTGCGCATCTCCGAGCACGTCGCCGGCTCCACGGAATTCCAAATCGGCCTGTGCGATTTCGGCACCATCCAACGTGCCCTGAATCACGTCAAGACGGCGGGCGGCATCACTGTCCGCAGGCGCACGCGAAATCAGGAAAGCTCCCGAATCAGTGCCGCCACGGCCAACGCGCCCTCGCAACTGATGCAATTGCGAAAGTCCGTACCGATCCGCGTCGAAAATCACGATACAACTGGCTTTCGCAACGTCCACGCCGACCTCAATTACCGTGGTCGCCACCAGAATCGGCGTTATACCGGCTTCAAAATCGGCCATAACCTGCGATTTTGTGGTGTCATCGTCGCGCCCGGTCAATGTTGCGAAGCGAATGCCTTTGAATTGCGGCAACGATTGCAGACGCTCCACGATTTCTGCGACGGAATGCAACGGGGGGCGTTGCGCGCGCTGTTCGTCGTCTTCGCCAAGATCGTATGCTTCATCAAAGGCGGGAATCGGCGAGCCCGTGGTTTTCGAGTTTGAAGTAGTCGACTCCGCCAACACGTCGTCCGCATTTTCGGAATCGTCGTCGATACGCGGGCAGACCACGTAGGCGAGCTCCCCCGCATCAATGCGTTTACGGATCAGGGCGAACATTTCGCTCATCAGCGACGCATTGCTTTCCGGCACCACGAATGTACGAATTGGCTTGCGGCCGCCAGGAAGTTCGGTCAGCGCGGAAATATCAAGATCGCCGAACCAGGTCATGGCTGCGGTGCGCGGAATCGGCGTGGCCGTCATGACCAGCAGATGCGGCGCAGTAACCCCCTTGGAATTCAACGATTCGCGTTGCTCCACACCGAAGCGATGCTGTTCGTCGATTACCACCAGTGTGAGGTTCGGCGCCTGGAAACTCTTGGAAAATGCGGCGTGCGTCGCCACGACGATGCAGGGCATGCCTGATGCGGCTGCGGCGAGTACGCGGCGGCGTTCGGCAAGTCGCATGCCTCCCGTAAGAAGAAATACGGGAATCTTCCCATCTTTTGTGCCGAATATATCGTTCCCTTTGCTTGGAATACCCGCTTTTTGTGCATCGGAAATATGCGATTGCTCACTTCGTAATGTAATCGAATCGTCGTTATTTGAGTTATCCACATTGGAAATTTCGGCTATATCAAGCAGGTCGACAAGTTGTGCACCTTTATCCACAGCATTATTGTTGATAGTTTGTTGTGTGGATTCCCCAGTTTGTTGGACTTTCGACACTTGAGTTGACGCAGAATTTCCCTGGATTGCGGAAGCCGTTTTATCGTCTGCATCCGTCAATTTCGCCACCATTTTGGAAATGCTCGCATAATGCTGTTCGGCAAGAACCTGCGTTGGCGCTACAAGCACGGCCTGCCCGCCTGATCCCACAGCCTGCATCATGGCTGCGACCGCGACCACGGTTTTGCCGGATCCAACCTCGCCTTGCAGCAATCGTTGCATAGGGTAGTCGCGCGTCATATCGGCGGAAATATCGGCAATAACCTGCCTTTGACCGCTCGTCAGAGCAAACGGCAGTGAGGCAATGAAATCGTCTTTCAACCGCGTTGCGGAACATGCGGTCGCCTTGTTTTTGCGTGATGCGTCGCGTGTTTTGACGAGTGCGGTCTGGCAGATCAGCGCTTCCTCGTATCGCAACGTTTGCAGGGCGTTGTCGAAATTCTTGCGATCGACCGGATCATGAATCGCCATGAATGCTTCAGCGCGATGCATAAGCCCATATTTCTCACGAAAATCTTCCGGAATAATGTCGGGAATAGCAACAGACAACGATTTAATCTGCACTTCACGATTTACTTGAGGAGCGTCAAACTCCCCTTCTTGTGCGATATGATCTGAGGAATTATTTGGCGTTTGCGATGGCAAATACTCGCTTCCACGCAACGCATCCATGTATTTCAATACCGATTCGTGAATATGTTCGCTGGAAATCCTGGAATTCGCATGATATACCGGTCGCGGACGGCAGACTCGTTTCAATGCTTCATCAACCGTTTGCGCATCGTATTTCAGATTACCAAGCGGTGGATTTGCAGGATCGCCGAAACCGTCATTCCATTCCCCGCTTTCTGCCTGCGATTGCACGGGATTGATGGTAAGCAGGTCGGGATGCGTGAATTGCAAACGATTGTCATACACGCTTGGCTCGCCTGCGACGACCAGCAGCGCTCCCGTGTGCAATTTGCGCTGCACCCAGTCGACATATGATTTGCGATATGAGAAGAAAACCAGCGACGCCAACGATTTTGGGGTGTTGCGACGGGCTGCGAAATCATCGTCGGTGACTGTTGCGATTAGACGGAAGCCACGACGGGCCATGGGGAAAACGCGCGTTTCGAGCACGTGCGCGGCGAATGCCATTTTCTCCCCGATTTTCGCCTCGTGCAGTGCGTGGGCTGGAACGGGGTCGGTTACGCGGAACGGATAGTAGGTCAGGGCGTCGCCTACGGACACCACGCCAAGCGATTTCAGCGCGCCAACCCTGCGGCGGTTGCTTTCAATTGATGAAATCGGTGTTTCCAGTGTGGTGCTCATAACGCACCATTCTCCCCATTTATGCCGACAGATGCGGCTTCAGCGGGCAAAATTCCCCACCCACTGGAACAATCCGGACACTCAAGACCTGGGCGCATAAAGCAAAACCCCGGCGACCAGTGGTCTACCGGGGTTTCAAGCTGTTATTTCGCGATTCACGCTTCAACGCGCTGAACCTTGCCAGCCTTGATGCACTTGACGCAAACGCGAACGCGAACGTTCTCGCCGTCGATGGTGGTGCGAACCGGCTGCAGGTTCGGGCGGAAGGTGCGCTTATTGCGAATATGTGAGTGCGAAACGGTGAAACCGGTCTGCGGTCCCTTGCCGCACACTGCGCAACGAGCTGCCATAATGGACTCCCTATAATTACTATTGACTTGCAAGTCTGCGCGTTCGACGCCATGCACCTGAATGCACGGCAGAACACACAACTTCTCAACTATACAACCAGCCCCAGCCAATCGCAAACCAGATTGCAGACCTGTGGATAGAAATCGCCTTGGATTCCCCGGAATCATGGCGCTTGTTCAAAAAACTGAACATCAATCACACATCAGTCGCAATGTTCATGCATTGTTCATACGTAACGGCAGAGCGCATCCCTTACGTCCATTTAAGATGAACTGTAGTGTATACAATAGTGAATTGACGGTTTATTCGAAAGAGTCAACAATCATGTCTGAACGCGCAACAGCGCCAACAACTGCGCCTGCCGCAACTTCCGCGCCCGTAGCTTCTGCAACATCCGCAGCATCAGCAGATAATCTGCCGGAACCCAACGCAAAACTAACCACCCGCGAAAAAAAGTGGATCGTCTACGATGTCGGCAATTCCGCGTTCGTGATGCTGTCGACCGCCGTCGTGCCAATCTACGCAAACTCGTTGCTGCAGTCCGCCGGCCAATCGAATATCGTGTCGACATGGGGGTACGCGCAGACCATCGCATCGCTGATCATCGCGGTGATGATGCCCGTGCTCGGGTCCATGGCCGACGTGCAGGGCATGAAGGTGAAGTTCTTCACCGGATTCTTTCTGACGGGCGTGGTCGCCTGCTGTGCGATGGCGCTGCCGCTCAGCTGGCTCATTTTCTTGGTGGTGTGCATTCTCGCCACGGTCGGCCTGAACGGTTCGCTCACGTTCTACGATTCCATGCTGGTCGACATCACGTCGAATGAGCGTATGGACCGCGTGTCCTCGCATGGTTTTGCATGGGGCTATATTGGCTCCACGATTCCGTTCATCGCTTGCATTGCGCTGATTTTCGGCGGTCCGTCGTTGTTCGGCTGGTCCACGGTGGCATGCACGCGCGCTTCGTTCGTGATCACCGCATTGTGGTGGGTGGCGTTCACCATTCCGCTGCTCACCAGCTATAAGCAGGTGCATTACCGCGCTACCGCAGGTCAGACCGGTGAGGCCATCCGCGGCACATTCGCAGAGCTCGGCTCCACTTTTCGTGCAATCCACAAGAACAAGCCGCTGTGGATGTTCATGATCGCGTTCTTCTTCTATATTGACGCGATCAACACGGTGATTTCCATGAGCACCTCATACGGCGCGCAGTTGGGCATCGACTCCACGCATCTGGTAATGGCGCTGCTGATCACGCAGTTCGTGGCATTCCCGAGCGCAATCGCGTACGGCAAGCTGGCTGGGCGTTTTGGCGCAAAAACCATGATCACCACCGCTGTGATCGCTTATATCTGCATTGTGCTGTTCGCCGCGTTCTTCTTGCGTTCCGCTACGGAATTCTGGATTCTTGCGATTCTTGTCGGCTTGTTCCAAGGCGGTATTCAGGCGTTGTCGCGCTCGTATTATGGCAAGATCATCCCAAAGAATCGTGCCAACGAATACTACGGTTTCTACGATATTTTCGGCAAAAGTGCATCTATCCTCGGTTCGTTCATGGTCGCGACCGTGACGAGCATCACCGGCAACCCCTCGCTAGGCGTTTTCTCTATTGGCGTTCTGCTGGTTTTGGCATTGGTCTTCCTTGTTCTCCAGAAGGACCCGATGAAGGCTTGAATCTTACACAAAACGAGTGTGTAACGACGGTTTGTGTAAGGTTTTGTGTAACGATCGGCGTTTTTGTGTAAGTCTGTGTAACCTTGCCATATGCGGTGTTGTAGAAGCCTCACAAACGGCGGAATCTCAATGTTTCCCGCATCTTCCGCTATTCCGGAACCATAAAAGTGTGACTTTCGTCACATTTTCTTGTTTTTTGCCGATTTTCGCCGGTTTTGCTGTGCTCTGCGCCGATATCTAACCCGTGAGTTGCGTGGATTGCAGGCCACCGAAGGCGGCCGCCACGCGGCGAAGGCAGGTAAAAAAGATGAAGATCAAGATGAGTGCCGAACAGGTTGCAGGTCTGTTCGAGTTCGCTATGTTGCAGGATCTCGACCCGACGTCGATGGAGCCGATGAAGGTCTCCCGTGATTCCGCCGAGCTGAAGCTCATGGACGGCAGACCGGTCTTTAGGGTGAGGGTGACGGCCCTCGACCGTGAATCGGGCCGTGAGATGGACGCCGTGAGCCTGAAAATCAAGAGCAAGCCGCAGGCCAAGATCGGGCGCACTTTCGATCTGAAGCTGGAACGGGAACAACAACCCGTCCGCGACGGACTGGATGCTCACGGTCTCGGCGGAGCAGAACGGCAGGGAGATCACGGAGGCCGATCTGGTCGATGCGTTCGAAGACTGGAGCTGGATGGGACAACGGGAGGAAGGCGGCCATACCGGCTACCGGCACTACCAGCTGTTCATACAGGCGACGAGCCGGATCAGGCTCTCGACGGTTCGAGCGCGTCTTGAGAAAAAACACGGCATCCATGTGAATTACATCGAGCCGAGACGCTATTCGGCGGCCTCCTGCGTGACCTACGTCTCGAAGAAGGAGACACGTCAGGCGGGGCCGTTCATCCACGGCGATTTCGATATGCACGAGGATCAGGGCAAGCGAACCGATCTGGAGGAATTGCGTGACGCCGTGGTGAAGGGCGCTTCGGTGAACGAGATACTGAACGACCCGGAATTGAGTCTGAAGGCCGCACGCTTCATGCCGTGGCTTGAGAAGATGGTGGGGGCACAGCAGGCCGCCCGTTTCTCACAGGAGGACCGGGAAGTGACTGTGCATTATTTGTGGGGCAAACCGGGGCTGGGCAAGACGAGAAGTGTTCTTGATGGCGACCGGTCGCAAATTTTTCGTGTGACGAATTATGAGCATCCATTCGATGATTACTCAGGCCAGTCCACGCTGGTTTTGGACGAATTCACCGGGCAGTTGCCGTTCCAGCTACTGTTGAACGTGCTTGACCGGTACCCTTGCAAGTTGCCGTGCCGATTCCATGACACTTGGGCCGGATGGACCACCGTGTGGATCATCAGCAACAAGCCACTCGAACGGCAGTACCAAGACGTGGAGCCACAGGTCAGGGCCGCCCTTGATCGGCGAATCACGACCAACGAGGAGTTCAAGTCGAACGAGGAGTTTGTCGCCATCGTGGCACGGGCCGAAGCCGAGGTGAACGAGGATCTGGCCTTCTTGGAAACGCTTTCCGCCCAGCCGGATTGGGACGAAGAGCCAGACGGTGAGGATTGCCTGTAGCCGATTTTTAGCCCGATCTGCGCTTGAGATGATGGGGCGTATCAAGATCGGCTTCTACTGGCATCGACCGGCTAAGGTATCGCAGGTTCCCGTGAACCTGCACGCGGTTTCGAGGCATCGGGATCATAGGCAAAACTCGACCGCATACGACAGGGGTGGGCACGCCGCAAGGCATGCCCACCCCTGTCAGTTCTCGGAAACCGAGCCACCCCACCTTAGCGGCGGGCCTTGCCCGCCACGAGGAAACCGGCGGCCAGCACGACCAGCAGAGCCAGCATGCCGGCGACACCAATCACGGACGCGCCGGTCTTGGACAGATCGGACTGCTCGTCGTTCTTGGACTCGGACTTCTTGTCATCCGCAGCCGGCTTGTCATTAGCAGGCTTGTTGTTGGACGGCTTGTTGTTGTTGGACGGCTTGTTGTTGTTGGACGGCTTGTTGTTGTTGTTGGACGGCTTGTTGTTGCCGCCATTATCCGGCTTGCTCGGTTCGACCGGCTTCGAGGGAACGGTCTCGGCCTTCTTCAACCCGGCCTGGGCGTCCGCCAGCGCCTTCACGGCGGCGTCCACATCGGCCTGCGAGGCGTCCTGCTTGGCTGCGACGGCCTTCGCGTCGGCCAGCGCCTTGGCGAACGGAGTCCACGAGTCGGCGGTGTAGTCCTTCTCGGCCAGCTTGCCCGCGGCATCGACCGCGGCGGTCAGCTTGGACTTGTCAACTGGGGCCGGGGTGTCGCCAACGGTCACCGGGGTCCACGCCTGCACCGTACCGTTCTCGTCCTGCACGCTGATCTTGTGCTGGCCGGCGGGCAGGCCGGCCGGAATCACCGCGTCGAAGTAGTACTTGCCGGTGGACGCTTCCTTCTGCACCTGCACGAACGGGGAGCCGTTCGGACCGGTCAGCGCCTGCGGCTCGGAGTAGATGTACGCGTACCAGAACAGGCTGTTCGCGTCGGCCTTCGCCTTCGCCTCGGCCTTCAGGTTGTCGACGTACACGCGGGCCTTCTGTCCGGGCTCCGTGTGGCCGTTTGCGACGTCCAGCTTCGCGTCGGTCTTTGAGGGCAGCTCCTCCGCAGGCTTCGCCACCGGCTCGGCCTTCGTCGTGAAATCGGGAACCTGCTTCAAATAGTTATCACCACTCCAGGTCTTCACTTTAGTGTTGGGATCCTTGTAGATGGGTTGCGCGTACAGGATAACCTGACGAACGTCCACCGGGGTCTTCACGCGAACGCCCTTGCGCCACAGAACATTCTCCATCTGTTGGGTGGCTTCCTGATCGATTATTAGGGAGTCACCGAACTCGCATTCGCCACCCACGGCACCCGCGCCGCCCTTCACCGAATATTCGCATTCCTTCGCGTTGTTCGTGTACGCGGTGTTGGACGTCAGACCGATCAGCGGGAAGTCGAAACTGCTGGAGGCCTTGCCATCCCAACCCTTGTAATACTTGACGAAATGCTGGCCGGACGCCTTGAACGCCAACTCGTTCGGGTCTTCCCACCAATCAGGATGGGTAGCGTCACCGTCATGGAAGGCACCCTTGTACTCCACGTCGTTGTGGACGCCGTAGAACGCGTCGTACGAGCCGGCGGTCAAATCGTCATCGGAAACATTCGAATCCGCATCACAGTTAAAGTAGTAGCCACTGCCCTGCCCGAGATGGCCCATGGCTGCCGATTGGATTGGCGTGATGTCGGTGATGCGTTGCACCTCGATGCTGAAGCACACATCCTTGATCTGACTCACCTGCGCTGGGTCGATCGAATAGTCGAACGACACGTTCGCCGTATGCGCGCCTACATCCGACACCCTCACGTTGGACAACGTGATCGGATTGTCCTTATACGTGACACCGTTAGAAACAAAATCATCCGCGTTCGCGGTGGCGACTCCGCCGAACAGTGTGCACGCGGCCACGGCCAACGCGGCGATGGCCTTGCCGAAACGTCTCATGGCATTCCCTTCTCTTAGAGATTCTTCATCGCAAGAGACGAAGCGGGTCTCCTGCTCCTCAAAAACGCTACCCCCCCCCGCGGACTTAGCGCCCCGACTTTCGTCTTGCTAGTAGTCGAAGCCCGTTTCGGGGATGGCGTCGGCCATCATGTGGCCGTAGCGTTGGAGCGTGAAGGCGGCGTCCTTGTGGCCGAGTTCCCGCGCGACGATGGGCAACGGCACCCCTGCTTGGATTCTGCTCGAGTCCGCGTAGTGTCTGAGCGCGTGATGGGTCCAGCCTTTTCGGGTCTTGCTGTTGACGCGGTTGATGAGCCATTCGCCGTGGATCTGCGCCACGTAGTCGTAGACCAGGGCGGAGTGCTTTGCGCAGCTGCAAGCAGTCATCAAGACGTTGCTTCTGCTCGGCGATACCCGACTGCAAGGATGCCGTCTGCTGATTCAGCAAATCAACCAGCACCCGTTCCGGCCGCTCGTCCGACAGAATCGAGCGAATCCGCTCCAGCTTGAAGCCGAGTCCTTTGAGAAAGCGGACTGTAGAAAGACATCCGACCATCGCAATTGTGCACTGGTTCACAGTGAATACCCCGAACCAGTTAGACGGCAGAACAGAATTACAGCCACACCTGTTCTTCAGGCTTTACCTCGCCGACCGCATTGGCCACACGTATGGCATCATTCCGACTCAATCTACCGGTGAATCCCTGTAGATCCGACCGGCGGAACCGCACCAGCTGTGCGCAGCGAGCGGTCGTCAGATGGGTAAGCCCGGCATGCTCATACTCGGGCAGTTGCACATCGCCCGCCCCATGCCAGGTTGGATTGCTGGTCAGTTTCACAGCCACTCCGCCGTCATCGTCGGCTTGTATGACGATGACGGCCACGTAATGGTTGCGCGATTTCGTCGGATCATCCTCGAACCGCACCCGCATGCGATACACGTCGAAGACATGCAATTGCTCCGGAACCGGCATCAATTCCGGAATATCATGATTATTCACCATCGCGCCACGCCTTGGGCAGTACGGCAACACCATCGGCGCCCCGGCTTGGATTCAACACCATGGCGTTCGGCACTTCAACCACCGGATACCCCTGTTCGTCGACCCCACGGTATGTAACCCCATTGGCGGCAACATGTCCCGCGCGAGGCAGCACGGGTTCAGGCGCCTTCACCTCGAACGGAATACGACGCTGCGACACCAACTGCACACTGGCCATATTCACGAACGTATTGAAATTCAATCCCATGGAATCAAGAATGGCGTTCACTTCGGCTTTGAGATCATCATCCATGCGAACAGTGGTAGTGCTCATAATGAATCCTTTCCAAAGCCAATTGTATTACTAATGACTTCTTTTCTCAATATAATCCGTAGGATGCTTAACGCTTTTGCATCATGGCCTTGACATCGGGACAATCCCGCGTGAAACCAATCTCTGCCTTTGCGCTCATCCGCTGGGGAGCTCACGGTCACACTCATGCGTCGCAGACCACGAGCCTCACGCGCTTCCTCATTCCACATCTGTGTTAACAACATGTGTTAATCGAATGCATCGCCACCATGATTCCCCAATGATTTCAAGGGTTCCCCGGTCTCACTATTGTTTCTTCCCTAAAACGGCCTCAATCATCGGCAC
>SKEV01000436.1_pt1 | contig 20266 bp, 32 predicted proteins | sample 4819531 | NCBI WGS metagenome assembly SKEV01 (sample SAMN11008800, study PRJNA524170) | human gut metagenome | biome: Human fecal sample; material: Feces; isolation source: fecal sample from pouch patient p9, p28 | host: Homo sapiens | place: Israel: Tel-Aviv | collected 2016-08-01 | reverse complement strand
ATTTTTATAGTCCGGACAGAGTCATATTTTGGCGGCCGGTAATACCACTTTCCGCCCTCGTTGGCAAGCTGGTGCTGGATGGTTATGGTGTGGCGCTCGAAATCTACGTCATGTAGCAAGTCAATGCCGTAAGCCTCTCCCAGGCGCGTGCCACAATGGTATCCGGTCATGAGCGGTATGTAAAAATTACTGTCCGGCCCAAAACGCTCAATGATGGCCGCAAAGTCCTCTTTGACACAGATATATTCTGTGTGTGCCTTGGCCTCATCAGACATAACTATCTTCGGTATTCTGGCATAATCACAGGGGTTGTACTTGATGTATTTACAGGGATATACCGCATATCCCAGGGCACCAGACAGGCAGGATAAGGTATTTTTAACCATGCTCCTGGAATAGCCTTGACGCTTCATTCCGTCAATCCATTTTTGGATAACATCTGTCTCCAATGATGCCAGCCGGTATTTTCCGAATGCCGGTTTTAGATGCACACGGATTTTCTTTTCATAATCCTTTTGTGTATTGTAGCTGAGATTGGTTTTGACATAATTATCATACCAATAATCCAGATAATCAGATACGCTGATGTCCGAAGGGGTAAACCTGCGGCCAGCAGAGTCATATTCCGCCTTAGCTTGGGTGCCGGCAGTGATGGCCTCAGCCTTGGTACGGTATCCACCATGGCTGATAGGGTTGCGTTTTCCGTTGATTTTAGCGCCTTCAAAGGACCATTCCCAGGTGGAGCCGCGTTTTCTTGTTCTTAGCTGTCCCATATATCATTCCTCCTTGTGCTGTTGCGATATCGCAACAAAATTTGGGTATAAAAAATACGCCCCTTGTCAGGACGCTCCAGGAATGATATAATCCAATTGTCTGTGTTGGATTATCTTTCTGGGGTAGCCTGGTAAGAGAAATCTATGTGAAAAGCTCTGGGAGTTGCAACTCCTGGGGCTTTTTGTATTCAAAGCTCGATATCAATTCCAGCTTCTTCTGCTATTTGCATGAGTTCTTGAAAGTTTTCTGTATTATTATATTTCATTTCTTGATATGACTTAAAACTTTTTGGTTGCAATAGAGATATGAAATCACATATTTGGCAGTATTCAAGATAGTCAGTAGCATAACGTTCTTCAAGTATCCTTTGTTTTGAGAACTGCTTATAATTCTCCTTTTCTTCGTCAGTTCTATCATCAATAAAAGGACGATTATTATATTCAATTATATTATCAAGACTACAATATTTTGGCCGACTGATTCCTTCTATGAATGGGAAAAATATTAATCCAGAATTGTATACTTCATTTGTCATGGCAGGAAATCGTTTATCCTTACCAGATATACTATATATGCGCTTTCGATACTTAGCGCATATTTCATCACAGTTAGGTGCATCATCTGCCTCAACTAAGTCTGTTGCTTGCTGATGAATTGAACCTAAAGTTTTTTGTAGTACAGTTTCATGCATTGAAGAAAAATCATATCCGACAAAATAGTTATCTTCTATAAAGGCTTTCTCTTTCTTAGCTTCTTCATATCTGCCGACACGTGCAAGTTCTAAAACAATATCCATGTAATCTTTCTTTTTCCAATGGATAGGTGATTGGCTCATAATTTGGTTTGCTTTTCGTAAGCAGACTATAGAATGGTCAAATAGACCATTCTTACTCAAATTACCAGCTTTCCGTTTTAGAACATAATCTAAAGAATGAGAAATATTTGGAAATCCACATAACTTTTTATAATTAGGAATAGGGATATTGCTTATATCCAATGTGCTTTCTAAGTCAAAAGTCAATCCATCGGATACCAAATATCGCGCTTCATATTGATTGCAATGTTCCGCTGGTAGTATTTTTACAAGTAAACCGTTTTCAAAGTATACAGTAATAATTTCCATAGTGTGTTTATTTCGTAATAATTACGCATTCATGGCACCTAGTACTCTGTTTTCAAGTGACAGCAAATCATTAAATGGATATGGTTCCTGGCTGGCCTTAGCATCGCATATAGGACAGATACAGTCACCAGGTCGGTTATAAAAAGTTCGTCCACAGTAGAAACATTCGGTCTCAGCACAAATAAACTTTTTAGACTCGGATTTATAAAAGTAGCTATACATTTCCCAATCAACCGGATACATTTTATGTGTGGCTCTGCGATACCATCTGCGGTAAGCGGCAAAGGCATTATGAGCAGCTTCGTCCGACAATCCGAAATGTCTATGCACATCCCAAGCACTTTCACAATGGCAATAATGGATTACCATACTGGGAGCCAATACGTAGCTTGCAAAACAATTGGCCTCTTTCTCATAATAGTCTGCCTTGTACGGATGCTCAAGCACTATATGCCCCAACTCATGGGCCAGTGAGAAGATAATCCTATCTAATGGCTTTTCCTCATTGTAAGCAACTGTCCTGCTAAATGGTTCAGTGTATGCCTCGTCAGAACAGGAAGCACATAATTCATATACTTCTGGATTCTTTTCTTTCAATTCGCTGTATGTATAGACATGATATCCATACTTTTTTATGGCTGAAATACAGTCAAATGGAAATTTCTTAAATTCACAAAAGATATATGTTTCTAGTACTTTTTTCAGTATAAAATCGTGATTCAATCAAATCAGTCCTCATTATTTATTTCAGACAGTAGTTTGATTAGACGCATTTTCTGTTCAACAGACATCTGCTTACCATTTCTTGCCACAAGGCGTTCCACATCCGCATAAGTGGGTTCTGGCTTTGTTGTTTTTTTGTCATTAGCCATTTTCTCTAAATCATCCATGGTGATGCCAAGTCCATGACATATAGCCATTACATTATCAACCGTTGCTTTACCAACACCATTTTTCATTATCCCATATAGTGTGGTATATGGGATAGCACACTTTGCCGAAAATGATTTAAGGCTATAGCCTTGTTCCTTGATTAAACGTTCTAAAATTTTAGCTTTTTCCATAGTCGCAACCTCTTTTTCTAAGTAATTCCATTATATATCCGGAATCGTATTTTGTAAATATAAAATATTCGATTTACCGAATAAATTCGTCAAAAGGAATATTTGACATTGACAAAATACTGAATAAAGAATATAATCGGGTTATCCAATTCGGAATTCGGAATTAACAGGAGGTGAAAAAATGTACAGAAATTTTTTGACGGCTATGAAGGACGAAGGTGTCACTTTTGCTCAAATAGGTAGCCTGCTTGGATGCAGATATCAGACCGTAAGTGATACGGTAAACGGCGAAACCAAAAAGGGCTTCTATCATGAGGATGCGGTAATGATTAGGAACGTCCTATTTCCAAAGTACGATTTAGATTATCTGTTTCAGAGAGAAAAATAGTGTGTAAACAAACACATGTTCGATGAAAGCAACTATACCACTATCACATGCGTGTGTCAATGGGAAAAGAAAGGAGGATGTGGAAAATGGTAGAACCATACAAACCGTTGTACACGGTGGAGGAAACAGCAACCGTACTTATGACGAACACGGATACCGTGTATAGCCTGATTAGGAAAGGGAGCCTGCGAGCATTAAAACTGGGGCGGATAAAGATTCGGGGAAGCGATTTGGAGCAATTCATTGAAGATTATCCAGTATTCCAAGGGGAGGGACAAGCCAATGACAAAAGTAACTGAGTTAGCCATCCGCGCCAAAGCAGCGGTCCAGTATCCCGGCTGGCGTGTGGATTTTGTGGGACCGGCAACTGCGGTGATGACCAATATCATGGGGCACAGGCGTATGGTGACCTTCCGACGGTGCAGGAGGCGCCGAGACGGCCCAATCATGAGGGCAGCTAAGTGGATTGTACCGTCGGTTATCTGGCTGCTGGGGATGTGGATGGTAGCTATCGTAATAATGGCGGTTGCCATGGGTGTGAGGCTGTGAGAGGAGATGAGGATAATACAGAGACAAGTTATTAAAGGTATCATTATACAGGCCATGGTCCAATCTGGTGTTGTTATGACCGGTAACGCAGATAGGATTGAGGCGGGGGCCGAGGCAGCAAGTAATGAGATATTGGAAGAAATGAAAAAGGACCCCAGACGGGTGGAGCCGTCCGAAGGTCCGATAACTAAAATAATCTAATCACCCTTAGTATAAGGGATTTAAAAGGAGATTGCAAGATGATAAAAGGAATAATCAGTCATGATTTTGAAGGGTGCCTGGAGGAAATCCGGATTAGTGAAAGCAATGCAGTGTTTGTTATTGCGGCGAAACAGACGGAGGAATCGCTGATTGGTACGGAATACTGCATACAGAACATTTCTCTTGTTGACAGGATGAGCCGCCGGGATGCTGTGACTATACTGGCCCGGTCCGTCAAGGATATGTTAATCAAACTGAATGATGAGCAGCCGAAGGGGGCTTGTAAGGCCATGGGGAAATTCATGGAAGCCTTCCGGGATGGAGCGAACACATACATGCTGGAACATATTGATGAGATTATGGCCGGGAAGGAGAGTAAGCATGGAAGATAAGTACCATCATCTCTGGCTCCTCTTCCGGGAGCGGATGGCCCGCCGGGCAGGCGAGGCAGCCAGTACGGAGAAGAAGGAGATGTATGACTGGGTGTTGGAAGAGACAGCGCTGATAGAAGCGGAGGTGTTCCTGGAGGAATGAAGGTTAAAGCCAGTGAGCTGCAGCAAGGACAGAGGATACATATAGAGTATGGTGATTATGGCAACTGGGTGGACCTCACAATAGATGAAATACACCATTTCCAGCGTATGGCTGTGGTGATGTTTCACCTTGGTTCCATCCGGTCGGATGTGAGTTTCCGGCCGGACGAACAGGTGGAGGTGCTGCAGGATGCGTGACATTCATAAATGTGATGTGTGCGGCCAGTACCGGATTCCGGATGGCCCGGCTTGCAGTCAGTGTCAGAAAGGCGCCGCGGTGCGCAGGAAACATAGAATCAACAAACAAATAGGAGGATATGATGGGAGAAATTGTATTACAGGTAAAGCCGGTAGCCGGCCAGATTCAGACAAACTTTAACGAGATTGAAAAACAGCTTGTAATTGAAATGAGCCAGTATGACAATGTGGTTTTCACAGAGGATACTAAGGCAGGCGCCAAAAAAACGGTGGCAGGTCTGCGTAAGCTTAAGAAGTCTATAGAAGATAGCGATAAAGAGGTCAAGGCACAGTGGATGGAACCATATAATCAGTTCCACGCCCGAGTGAAGCAGATGACCGCCTTGGTGGACAAGCCGATCAACCATATCAATGGACAGATTGAGGCGTTTGAGGATAAGCGGATCAAGGAACGCCAGGCAGAGATAGAGAAGATCTACATGGAAGAGATCGGCGATATGGCGGACTTTCTCCCGCTCTACCGTCTGCAGGAGGACAAGTGGAGCAATGCCAGCGTCTCTGTCAAGTCTATCCGAAAGGCAATATCAGAGGCCATAGCCGGCGCCAGGGCAGGCAAGGCGGCCATTGAGGCCATGCAGTCCGATGCGGTACCGGATGCCCTGCGGAAATTCCAGGCTACGCTGAGCCTTCCGGATGCGCTGGCATACATCAACCGGTATGAGACCCAGAAGGCAGAGACATTGCGTAAGGAAGAGGAGCGCCGCAGGCAGGAGGAGGAACGCAGACACCAGGCAGAGATTGAACGGATACGGGCAGAAGAACGCCGGCGTGTGGCCGAGGAGGAACGTATCCGTAGAGAAGCCGTAAAAGAGGAAGAAGAGCGTATCCGCAAAGAAGCGGAAAAAGTCGTAAAGGATGAGATAAGGTCCGTGGATGAGGAGAGCGCCGCACCGTTGACGGCACCGGATTCCCATACCGCAGTATATACGGTGGTGGGGACGGATTCCGAACTGCAGGAGCTGGAGATGGCCATGATCAGTCTGGGGCTGTACTACGAAAGGAAGGATGTCTGATGGCAAATATTATTACTGTAAGTAGAAAAAGCGAAGTCAGAATTAACCGGAATGCGAGAGGGGATGGAGTCGTCAAGATTGATTCCGAATCAGCAGATTTGCTGGAGAAACTCCTGAAGGAGGCAGGGGGAGCGCTTACAGCCAAAGAACTGACTTCGAGTTTAATTAAATATGCATCGAACGACACCATTATCCGGATAGAGGAGGTGTAGACCATGAATGTATATGAGAAACTGCAGCATGTCCAGTCCGGTCTGAAGGCCCCGAAGAGCCAGTATAACAAGTTCGGAAACTACTTTTATCGGAACTGTGAGGATATCCAGGAGGCGGCCAAGCCCCTCCTGCAGGAGGTAAAGGCGGCGCTGGTGGTCGGAGACGAGCTGGTTATGATTGGGGACCGGTATTACATCAGGGCCACGGCCCGGTTTGTGGACTGTGAATCCGGCGAGACCGTAGAGAACACGGCCTATGCGAGGGAGGAACAGGAAAAGAAGGGCATGGATGTGTCACAGGTGACAGGGAGCACCAGCAGCTACGCCAGGAAATATGCCCTGAACGGCCTGTTCTGCATTGATGATGTGAAGGATGCGGACAACCAGGATAATACAGCAGGAAAAGGGCAGACGTCCAACAAGGGCGCAAAGGGCAGCGCAAAGACATCCGGAAAACAGGAAACTGAGAAGCCGGCAGGGGCAAAGACGGGAACATCCACATCACAGTCTGAACAGGCTGCGGGGATGGATAAGGTCACACCGGCCATGATTGAAACCATCAGGAAGCTGGTTGAGAAATACAGCCACAAAGGGCTCAAGATGGATAATATCTTTAAGATGTACAGAATCAAGGATATGACGGAAATGAACGTGGCCCAGTATAAGGACTGCATGGAAAAATTGGAACTATACAAGAAAAGGGAGTCAGAGGAGTCGAAAAATGAATAGAGTGATTCTTATGGGAAGGCTGACCCGGGACCCGGAAATCAGATATTCGCAGGGCGAGCGCTCCATGACGATTGCGAAGTATACGCTGGCAGTGGACCGGAGAGGACGCAGGAACCAGGATAACGATCAGGCGGCAGATTTTATTAACTGCGTTGCATTTGACCGGGCCGGGGAGTTTGCGGAGAAGTATTTCCGTCAGGGAATGCGTGTCCTTGTTTCCGGAAGGCTTCAGACAGGCAGCTATGTGAATAAAGAGGGCCATAAAGTATATACCGCGGATGTCATTCTGGATGACCAGGAATTCGCAGACAGCAGGAACGTATCATCTGATACAGGCAGCGGCTATACGCAGGCAGCTCCGTCTCAGAGACAGGCCCCTGTCGGTGCGATTGGTGATGGGTTTATGAACATTCCTGATGGAGTGGAGGACGAAGGACTGCCGTTTAATTAGACAGAGGTGATTGCTTGAATATACAGATTGACAGCCGCGAGAAGGCCCGGGCCATCCGAAAGATTGTGGCGGAGTTTGACCGCCAGGGTGTGGACCATTTCGTATCAAAATTATATGTCGGGGATTATATGAACTATGATAATCCCCGTTTGATTATAGACCGGAAACAGGACCTGACGGAGCTGTGCGGGAATGTCTGCCAGGGGCATAACCGGTTCCGCGATGAAATTCTGCGGGCCAGGGAACATGGAATTGAAATCATCATACTGTGTGAACACGGCCGGGGGATTGAATGCCTGGAGGATGTGATATGGTGGAGGAATCCCAGGTGGGTAGAACGGTATAAGGATCCGCATACAGGCAGATGGATGGAGCGGGAGACGAAGGCTACAACCGGGGATAAGCTTTATAAAATTTTATGCACATTTGAACGCAAGTATGGCTGCCGGTTCCTGTTCTGCGAGAAGAAGGATACCGGGAAACAGATTATAGAGCTGCTGGGCGGTGATTGCCATGACCAGTGAGGAAATTAAGGCAACATACAGCATGAGGGATGTAGTGGAGCGGTATGGGTTCCAGCCCAACCGTGCCGGCTTCATCCACTGTCCCTTCCATGGCGGAGACCGGGAACCATCCCTTAAGGTATATGACCGGGACTTCCATTGCCATGCCTGCGGCGCCCATGGTGATATCTTTGATTTTATCATGAGGATGGATGAGGTCTCCTTCAAGGAGGCATTCATGAGCCTTGGCGGGGAATATCAGAAGCCGACATTTTCCAGCCAGCTGGCGGTTTACCGGGCGCAGAAACAGCGCTCGATGCGCCAGAAAGAGGCGGACCGGGAACGGGAGAAGCGCCGGCTGAACAACATGCTTATAAGCGTCTGCCGGGCCTATATGGAGCGTTCAGAGCCGCTAAGTGATGTGTGGTGTGACTGTTACAATGCCCTGCAGTATCAGCTCTATGTGCAGGCGGAGTTAAGCGGATTGGAAGCGAGGTGGTAGCATGGTGCCGTTGAAGGAGCTGACGGCTGAAACAGTATTGTCGGATGATGTGCTGACAGAGGTGTTTGACCAGGAGGACGAGCTGTACAAGTCAAGGCTGCTGCTGTCGCTGGAGGACCGGGCCGGAGAGCTGGGGGTGAAAAAGAAGTTCCAGGAACTGGTCAAGGCCTATAAACGTGTGGAGCGGGAGATGCGGCGCCGGGAACGGGATAAGAAAAACCAGCCCTGCACGCTGGAGCAATGGACTAATTTTGATGGACCCTATGACCGGATGCAGTGTAAGGAGTGGATTGCCGGCGAGGGAGGGATATTTCTTCGGAATCCCACCACGGGATACACGGACATCCTGGCCTGCTACCATCCAATCCTGCCCATTGAGCGGCTGAAGAACCTGGAGACTGGGGAGGAGCAGATAAAGCTGGCCTACAAACGCAACGGGCGTTGGGACGAAATCATTGTGCCTAAGACCATGGTTACGTCCGCCAATAAGATAGTGAGCCTGTCAGGCCGTGGGATAGCGGTCACCAGCGAGAACGCAAAATACCTGGTGCGGTACCTGGCGGATGTGGAGAACGCAAACGAGGAACACATCGCAGTGCAGTATTCCACATCCAAACTGGGGTGGATACGGGGCGGGTTCCTGCCCTATGATAGCGATATTGTATTTGATGGGGATGCGAAATTTCGTCAGATATCGGAAAGCGTCGCGCAGGTGGGAAACCGGAACCGATGGTATGAGTATATCTCAGGGCTCCGAAAGTCTGGCCGGATAGAAATTAAATTTATGCTGGCAGCTTCTTTTTCCAGTGTTTTAGTTTATCCATTGGGTGGTCTGCCGTATTTTGTAGACCTTTGGGGCGAATCGGAAGGCGGAAAAAGTGTGGCAACCATGGTAGCGGCTTCCATATGGGCCAATCCGGACGAGAGTGCTTATATAAAGGATTATAAGGGGACAGAGGTAGGCCTGGAGGCCATCTGTGACCTTCTTAATAACCTGCCTCTTATACTGGACGACTCATCCAAAAAGAACCGGAAGATTGAAGATAACTTTGAGGGCTTGGTGTATGACCTGTGCTCCGGAAAAGGAAAGACCCGTTCCAACAAGGAGCTGGGGCTGAACCGAGAGAACCACTGGAAGAATTGTATCTTAACAAATGGGGAACGGCCCCTGAGCTCATATGTAACCCAGGGCGGTGCAATCAACCGTATCCTGGAGCTTGAATGTGGTGCGAATGTATTTACCAGCCCTGGTCAGGTGGCGGAGTTTGTAAAACGGAATTATGGGTTTGCCGGAAAAGAGTTTGTGGATGTCATAAAAGACCTTGGGGTTACCAGGATTAAAGAAATCCAGCAAGGATTTATGGAACTACTGGCTGATGATGAGAAGATGCAGAAGCAGAGCCTGTCCCTGTCTATCATCCTGACAGCCGACAAACTGGCAACGGATTATCTATTTAAGGATGCCCAGTACATAAGCCTGGAGGAGGCCAAGGAGGTCTTGATAGACCGCAATGAGCTTTCTGATAATGAGAGATGTTACCAGTTCGTCCTGGACAAGGTGGCCATGAATCCGGCCAGGTTTGATGACAAGGTGGAGAACGTGGAAAAGTGGGGCACGATTGAGAATGGATATGCCATTATCTATGCCACGGCCTTTACGGCTTTATGCAAGGAAGGCGGGTTTTCGCGTACATCTTTCCTGTCCTGGGCGAACCGGAAGGGCATTATCCAGGTGGAAGGGAGCGGGAAACGGATGGACAAGGTGAAGAGCTTCGATGGGAATAAGATACGGTGTATTTTTCTCAAGTTAAATGACAACACGGACAGGAATGGATTTGTGAAAATAGAGGATGACAGCCAGGAAAGGCTGCCATTTAACTGATTGGAAGCAAGGGAGTAACCAAGGCATGGTTACCGCAGAAAACTAGATTCTAAGAGGGTTCGCGGGCTTTTTGGGGCCGGGTAACCAAGTAACCATCCAAAACACTCACCTATATACAGAAAAAATATTTTATGCACATGTTGATATAAAAATGCCTCGCGCGTAAGGGAACCTAAAAAATATGGTTACTTTGGTTACTGTAGTCCATAAAGCCTTATTCTATGCGGGTTTGAGCGGTATCCAATGAGGCGAAACAGATGGTTACGGGAACCATAAAAAAGGTTACTCAAGGTGAATTGTATGACAAATAAGGAAATATCAAGCATATTTAATGAAACTTATAATCTATTTTGGATGAAGTGGCGTGATAACGTTCCATTAAGGGGCTCAGTGGAGTGGGATATCCTGCAGAGCGAGGCCCATATCATCAAGCTGAGGCATGGTACCCGCTTGGTCAGGAAGTGGGAAGGCCCTGTCCCAACCATGGAAGAGGAATCAGTGGCAGCGCCAATTGTCAACTGGTTCATGGATGAGCTGGAGGCCAGGGAACGAGAGAAGTACGGGAAGGAGCATCATGGCTATTAAGGCAAAAGAAAAAAAGCAACCGAAATCTCCAGTCTATATCTGCAGCCAGTGCGGACAGGAGATAAGCGGGGATCATGTGTATATCAAGACAAGGCGGCGGACGGAGCTTCACATTCATTTCGGATGCATGCCGGTGGGAAGGAGAGAACAGGATGAAAGTTAGGATATCAATGCCAGGAGCATATATGGTGATGGACATGGAGGAGGGCCAGGCGCGGACGGCGTTCCACAAACTGGCAGAATCTCTGTGGCTGATTGGGAGCAGGGGACAGAAGCAGCAGGAAGGCGTGGCTGTGGCACCTGTTCAGGAATCGACAGAAACAGTCTATTCAGGTCAGCAAGGACAGGAGAATGAGGCAGTGGTGGAAACAGCAGGGATTCTGGAAAAGGAAGGCGGAGGACCGGTGCCTAACATCATCTCCGCAGGGTATGGCGGGTATCTGTACATGAAATGCCCTGCCTGTGGAAAGACCAGGGGATTCTGTGCCAAGACACGGCTGAATCATTACCGGTGCGAATGCGGGGCCGTGACAAGGATGGAGCGCATGGTTCCGCTGTATATGAAATGTGAATGCGGCCGGCAGGCCAGGTATCTGACCAACATGACAGAGACTGAATTTGACGTGGACTGCTATGACTGCGGGGCGCCGGTGGCTGTTGCGTGGAATGAGAAGAAGTGGATATATGAGACGATGAAGTAGGAGGGCCGCGATGAATGAAGTAATGCAATGGTATGAACGTGACATGACCCTGGCACAGGCCATGGATGGTATAGAAACCAATATGTGGGCCTCAGTCAGGAATTACATAGCGGTTGGGTTTTATCTTAAGGCCATCCGGGACAGAAAACTCTTCCAGGAGGCCGGATATCAGAATTTTGAGGAATTCGTCCGTGACAAATACGACCGGGATAAGGGCTGGGCCAGCCGGTGCATCAAGGTCAATGATCAGTTGAGTAAGGGCGGGAACAGCCCGGTGCTGGCGGAGGAGTATAGGGAGTATAAGGTCTCCCAGCTGGTGGAGCTGGCTTACCTGACGGAAGAACAGCGGATCATGGCTAATCCGGATATGACAGTGAAGCAGCTGCAGGCTATCCGGAAGCCGGAACCTCAGCTGGAAAAAGAAGTTGTGACATTACAACCAGAGCTGAAGGAACATGAGGGAGAGCTGAGCGGGAAAGTTGTAACATCGCAACTGGATGAAGGAGCTGAAAGAGAGCCGGAGGTAATACATTTCACTGCTGGAAACAGGAGAATTGATAACGCCTATGGCGCTACAATTGCTGCGGTCGTAAGAGCATATCTGGATGTTGGATATTCCAGGCCCGAAAAAGAGTGTGAAGTGACAACTTTTGGGTTGGTGTATAAAGTGCTTAAACGGCAGGATGTTACAGTTTTCTACACGGATTCGGGCCGGACAGTTTTTGATATCGAGAATGTCCGCCTGGAGGAAGAGTATCAGTACTGGCATGGAACTAAGGCGGAGCCGGAACTTGTGACGTCACAAGTTGAATCGGAGCCGAGCCCCCAGGATGAAGAACCGGAGCCTGAGCCGGAACTACCAAAGTCAGAACAGACTCATCCAGAGAAGTCCGGGAAGTGCATCCACCGGCCAGAATTTGACTGTACCCTGGAGGAGGCCCATAAGCTCATCCCGGGAACCGGGGAGGACTGCAGCCGGGTGTGCTGCTGGGAATGCGTCAGGCGCGGTGACTGTGAGTTGGAATGTTATAGTTCGCAGCGGCGCCCGGAGCATCTGGAACCCCCAAAGACAAAGCCGGATTGTCCGCCGCAGGAAGCCGCGGATGTGCAACAGGGGAAAACAGCCGTCCCTTCCCAGGAGGAATGTGTTCTGGACTTCTATCAGCATCACATGTCCAAGCCGTGTGCGCAGGCCGCCAATGACGGGAACGCAAAACTGCTGAGGCAGGAGTTGATAATCAATCACGGAGAACCTCATAACAGCGGGTCAACGGAGTACGGCTTTTATCAATGCGGCCCGGAACGGATTCATTTCCAGGATAATATGTGCGAGACATTTCTGAGCTTGACCTGGGGCAAGTACGTAAAGGAATTACTCAGCCTCTTGGGAAGTGCTGAGGATGAGGCATCAGAACATGAAAACGATGTCCCAGGTATGCCAGAATCCCAGGATACCGTGATTGATGGTGAATTCACGGAGATTTCAGAAACGGAGGAGGACATCCGGGCCCCGGAGGAACCCATGACCGAGCTGCAGATTGCCCAGGATGAACTGGAGCGTGCCAAAAAGCTGCTTAATGATGGGCTAAAATGTGATGTGGATGAAAATGACATACATATCCGCCGGCTGAAAATAAAGGTTTGCGCCCTGGCCAGCTATGTGTGCGATTTGGATGACATCGTGAACCCTCCGCCGAAGCCAGAGCAGCCGGAACTGCCGGTGCTTAAGAATAATGACCAACGGGCTGCCTTCGTGGATGCATATGAGACGTGGCCGTTATGGATTGAGACGAAACAGACCGGGGAACGGTACTACCGGTATGACCTGGAGGACGGCACCAGCATGGTGGTGAAGGTATACCACGCAAGGATATTCGATGGATATGCGTCAGGAAGCTATGAGGCCAAATATCATGATGGTTACGGCCGGCATGAGTACTATCTGCTGCGGGATGGGAAGTTATTCCGGGATTGTGAGGCAAACCGGTCATTGCTGATTGAGAAACTGAAAGAGATTCAGAAGGTGAAGAAAGGATAGGAAGTACAATGTCAGAAAAAATGATTGAAAACAACAAGGTAAGTGTAATTGGTGAGATTGTATCGGAATTTACCTTTAGCCATGAGGCTTTTGGAGAAGGCTTTTATCTGGTGGATGTTGCTGTGAAGCGGCTCAGTGGCCAGGCGGATATCCTGCCGTTAATGGTATCCGAACGTCTGCTGGATGTGCGCCGGGATTATTCCGGTGATACGATGGAGGCCATTGGCCAGTTCCGTTCCTACAACCGCCATGAGGGCGCCAGAAACCGCCTAGAGCTGTCCGTTTTTGTCCGGGAGGTCCGTTTCATGGAGGAATTTACAGATTATACAAAGACAAATCAGATATTCCTGGATGGTTACATCTGTAAACCGCCGGTTTATCGCAGGACTCCCCTGGGACGTGAGATTGCGGACATCCTTCTGGCCGTCAACCGACCGTATGGCAAGTCTGATTACATACCATGCATCAGCTGGGGCCGGAATGCCCGGTATGTATCCGACCTTGAGGTGGGGGCCAGAGTCAGGACATGGGGCCGGGTACAGAGTAGGGAATATGTGAAGCAACTGAGTGAGACCGAGTGTGAGAAACGGATTGCGTATGAAGTCTCAGTCAGCAGACTGGAGGAGGTTAAGGATTATGTTCGTGAAACAGATTGATATGATAGAGGCCCTGCGGCTGGCTGCCGTAGGGCAGGAGATTAACATTATGGCACCGAACACCCCGGAACCGAAGCGGTGGGAGAACTATTCCCCGGATACACTGCAGAACCTGCTGGACGGCTGTCTGTTCTTCCGGAATGAACCAGCAACGGATAATTCCAGGCTTGAGCAGATGAATGCCCCTCTATTGACAAAAATAAAAGCGGATCCAGGGATTCCTGCGTGGAAGATAGGCCCGCAGTGGACGGTCATCCCAAACGGGCCAAGAGGGTAGACAAGGGCAAGGTGATGGCGCTGCATGAAGCAGGCCGGAGCAACCGGTGGATTGCGGATGATATGGGGCTGCATGAAGGGACAGTGTGCAGAGTTCTGAAGGAGATGAAGGAGGAGAGCCATGAGAAAGATTAAATTATTCCCGGCGTCGCATACGGAGCTGCGACCGTTCTACGAGGAGGTTTAAAGATGAAATGTAAATATTGTGGTTCTGAAATGCGTTTGGATGATAAAGATTCATATATTGGCAAGGGTGGAGTGTGTGTGGTTCGTAAATATCTGTATTGCGATAATTGCGGAGCTTCTGCATATGAAGAATTGGTTTCTGGAAAAGTTGAGATTCTTGAGTTTTATCCACCAGAGTGTACGAACTGAAATTTGTGATACGAAGGGAGGTACCCGTGAGAAAGAAAGGCAGTAAGCAGTCTAAGGTCAGCCGCATCGACCGCAGCAAGGCCCTGGCCGCCCGGGCCGACGAGGCCATTAAGGAGCGTATCCGGACGGCGCCGGCCTACATGTACACCAGCCTGTGCCCGGTTCCGGAGCTGCGCCGGCCGCCGAAGGGAGTGATTGTACGTGGCATCAAGACCTGTGTACTATGACTTGTATGATTGTGGCCAATACGACGGCCGGTACAGAGCAGCGGAGCTGATGGTAATGTTGGGCATTCGGCACCGGCAGCAGATAGAGCATTACAGTGATGTGGGTATCCTGTACCAAAAGCGATATACCTTTGCGAGGGTGGAGGACGGGAACGCGTCAGAGCTAGCCGATGAGTGGAACAGGGTGACGCAAGTATTGAAGGGATGCGGGTACGATTTGGGCAGAATACCGATTGTGGTATCTAGGGATAAGCGGAAGAGGAGGTGATGCCGATGGACAAGGAGGTGCTGATACAGTATTGCGAGATGAAAGAGGAGATAAAGGACATAAGGCGACGGATTCAGAAGCTGGACAGGTTCCTGGAGGAGCCGCACCAGGTATCAGATACGGTGAAGGGGACAAGGCGGGATGGGACGATAGGAAGCATTAAGGTCACGGGATACCCCGTGCCGGAGCATTATCGGAAGCAGCGGCTGAGGGAGCGGTACAGGCAGCTTCTGGCGCGTAAGGAGGCGGAACTGCTGGAGCTGACCTGCCAGGCGGAGGAATATATACAGGGCATACCAAAGAGCGAGGTGCGGACCATGTTCCGTCTGTATTACATAGATGGCCTGCCTTGGTGGAAGGTGGCACAAGCCATGAACCGGATGTTCCCAAAGAGGCGGGTTAAGTTTACGGAGGACAGCTGCCGGGTAAGAAATAATAGATTTTTTGAAGAAATTTAAAAATGTTCGGCCATGTTCGCTTGAGAAGTGCTAATATGCTATCATGCGGAAGCCAGAGGGTGGAAGCATCCTCCCCCATTTAAGCAACGGCCGCCAGGTGTCACACCCTGGCGGCTGACTAACCGGTATTGTGTAATCCCTCATAAGACAGCCCCGTACATTACGGGACAATGCCGCAGGGTATGCAAGCGGTGAGGTATCTGGTTTTATCCCCCATGATGTTTTCCAGATACATAGACAGATTTTCTCCTTTGGATGAGTCCCTGCGGTGATGCGGGGGCTTTTCTTTTGTCAGATTTTGGTGTATAATGGATGAAAGTGAAAAGGGGATATTTTAATGAATTACATAAATAGTATTATAAAATTTTTTGAGTCGAGTTTTGTGTCAACTATGGCTGGAGTAATAGCGGGTGGCATCTTAACCTTAATTATTGGAAAGCTTAGCGAAAGGGCATCGTTAAGGTTAAGCTTGAAATTGCAAATATGGACTAATGTGTCTGAGTTTTTAAATGAAATTGATGATATAACATTAGATATAGGTTGTGATTTAAAAGTAGAAAGAGATGCATTGGAAGATATAAAAGATCAAGTTTTTTTAAAAGCTGATAAGATAGCGGATTTGTTAATAAAAGTTGACAGAAAACTTAAAAATTATTTTTATATATTTCTTGATTTTGAAGACCCAACAAAGGAATGTGACGAAAAAATAAGGAATTTTATTAATTCTATACGAAAAGGCAGTATAGAGGATATTGACAATAACCTTACTGCATTTGAAGACGCTCTTATGATGTTAACAATGCGATTGCAAAGGAAACTTTTAAATGATTTATTTAATAGACGAAGGGAATTAAAAGTATGTAAAGCGGAAGCAAAAAAATGTGGAATATCGTGGAAATCTATTTGAACAAGATATATTAAATGCTTTATATTCAGGACTACAGAATATTAATATTGTAAGAAAGGTTGGAATATAAGTTGTAGCGCTGTATACGCGTCCTGTACGTACTATTGAATACCAATAAGTAAGGGGCCACCTCCGGGCGGCTCTTTTTCTATACCCAAAAGGAGGTGAGCCAGATGGCATTAACGCCAAAACAGAAGATATTTGCAGATGAATACCTAATTGACCTTAATGCCACCAGGGCTTACAAGGTCGCGTATTCGAAGGTCAAGAAGGATGAAGCAGCTAGGGCTAACGGTAGTAGATTGCTAACAAATGCTAACGTTGCAGATTATATTGAGAAACGTATGAAAGAACGCGAGAAGCGCACAAAGATAACCCAGGATATGGTACTGCAGGAACTGGCAAAATTGGGCTTCTTCGACATCCGGAAGCTGTTTGATGACAGTGGAAAGCCATTGGATATTGCAAGTCTGGACAATGAAACGGCGGCATGCATTGCCGGCCTGGAAGTCATGGATGTTTATGAGGGGGCTGGAGAGGATAAGGAGTTTGTTGGATATATCAAAAAATACAAACTGTCCGATAAGCTTAAGGCATTGGAGCTCCTGGGGCGTCATCTGGGGATGTTCAAAGACAAGGTGGAGCTGTCAGGTGGCCTGGATACCGAAAAGACCAAACTGGATGACCTTCTTGAGCAGATGCGTGGTGGTGGGTAATGAGTGCGGAGAGATTGCTGCTGTCGGATAAGTACAAGGCGTTCCTGCGTTGTGATGCGCCGGTGGAGTTCCTGGAGGGTACCACGGCAGCCGGAAAGACTACGGTAGGCCTGTTCAAGTTCATGCTTAAGGTAGCCGAAAGCCCAAAGAAGCTGCACATCCTGGCTGCGGATGATACAGGCGCCGCCGAGAAGAACATCATCCAGAAGGACCTGGGTATCCTGGATGACTTCGGCGTACTGGTGGAGTACAAAGGTAACGGCGGAGGTGGTTATAACATGCCCCACATCCTCTTCCACACATCCGGCGGTGATAAGATAATCTTTGTTGTCGGCTATGGCAACAAGCGCAAGTGGAAGGATGCACTGGGCGGCCAGTACGGATGCCTGTACATTGATGAGATTAACACGGCCGACATAGAGTTTGTGCGTGAGGCCGCCATGCGGAGTGATTACCTGATGGCCACGCTCAATCCGGATGACCCTGGCCTAGATGTCTACAAGGAGTATATCAACTGCTCCCGGCCATTGCCCGAATGGGAATCAGAGACACCAAAGGAAATTAAAGACGAATTGCAAGAGGAGCCAAAACCCGGCTGGGTACATTGGTTCTTTTCTTTTGCCCATAACCTGGGCCTGAGCAAGGAAAAACTGGAACAGATAATGACCAATACCCCGAAGGGAACGAAAATCTGGAAGAATAAGATTCAAGGCCTGCGTGGTAAGGCAACCGGATTGATATTCTCCAACTTTGAGCGGTCTAAGCATGTCATCACAGTCCAGCAGGCCAAGGCACTGAAATTTAAAAAGTTCACTGCGGCCCTGGACACATCCTACTCTTCCAAGTCCCCGGATACCATAGCCATGATATTCCAGGGAATCACGGAGGATAGGAAACTTATCACCCTGTCCGAAAAAGTCTATAACAATTCCAAGCTTGACATCCCACTGGCGCCCAGTGACACAGCAGTCAAGTTTGTGGGCTTCCTGGAGCAGTGCCGGAAGGATTGGGGATTTGCCAAGGATGTGTACATAGACAATGCGGACCAGGCGACCATCACGGAGCTGCGCAAATACAAGCGGCTTAAGGGCTGCCTGTATAATTTTTACGATTCCTACAAGCGACCGGAGATTTTGGACCGTATCAACCTGCAGCTGGGCTGGATACAGCAGGGCTGTTACCTGGTAGTTGATACCTGCATGGAGCATCTGTCCGAGTTGGACCGGTACAGCTGGGATGATGAGAAGGACAAGCCAGAGGACAGGAACGACCATACCATTAATGCCAATCAGTATGCATGGATACCATACCGGAACCTGATTGGATTTGAGGAGGCTGAGAAGAAATGAGGTGGCTGAACAACATGAATGAGACAATTAAGCGTGGCATTCGTACCTGGCTGAATGTGGTGCCGGCCAGCGGGAACTGCATCCAGATTAACGAGGTCCTGGACTTCGAGGCTAATGCCATCCGGAACCGCATCTGGTACCGCGGGGATGGCAATGAGCTGGAACAGATGTACCAGCAGGCTCCCGAGTACGCTGACAAATACAAATTCTGGGCCAGCAGGTGCACTCCGGGTATGGAGATGCGCAAGATACATACCGGTCTGCCTGGGCTGATTATCCGCATCCTCTCAGGCATTGTCCTGGATGATATGAATGACTTTGACTTTGCGGATAATGACCGGCAGCGGCAACTGTGGGAGGACATTGCAAAAGATAATAAGTTCACTCGTAAAATGGAGAAGGCTTTAAAGGAGGTCCTATACATCGGGGATGGAGCCTTTAAGGTCACGATTGATACGACTGTCAGCGAGTACCCTATTCTGGAATGGTATCCAGGGGAACGCGTTGAGATTGTCCGGAACCGGGACCGGGTGAAGGAGGTCGTGTTCAAGACGCCGTATAAGGCTGGCCATCAGCAGTATGTCCTATATGAGCATTATGGATATGGTTACATATACAACGAGTTGTACAAGGGTGACACTTCGGTGCCCCTCAATGCTATCGACGCCACCAAGGGCATCAAGGACACGAAGTTTGATGATAATGTCATCCTGGCAGTACCCTTGCAGGTGTATGAGTCCACCAAATATGAAGGACGCGGCGGCAGCATCTTTGATGGTAAGCTGGACAGCTTTGACGCCTTTGACGAGGCTTGGTCCCAGTGGATGGATGCCCTACGCGCTGGACGAGCCAGGACATATATTCCTGAGTGCCTGATACCGCACGACCCAGCGACCGGGCAGATTATTCGCCCCAATTCTTTTGATAATCAGTATTTTGCCTCTGATAACGACATGTCAGAAAGTGCGGATAACAAGGTCAACGTGGTGCAGCCGGCAATACCCCATGACAGTTATCTTGCATCTTACTGTACAGCTCTGGACCTTTGTCTGCAGGGGGTCATAAGTCCCAGCACTTTGGGCATTGATGTCAAGAAGCTGGATAATGCTGAGGCTCAGCGTGAGAAAGAAAAAGCTACCCTGTATACCCGGAACGCTATCGTGGAGGCGCTGCAGGAAACCCTGCCTGAGCTGGTGGAGGCAACCATCAACGCATATAACTTCCTGCATGGAAAGGCTGCGGAGGAGGTTAAGGTGGACATCCCATTTGGTGAGTATGCAAACCCATCCTTTGAGAGCCAGGTGGAGACCCTGGCTAAGGCAAGGCCGGGTGTCCCTATGATGAGCATTGAGGCCCAGGTGGAGGAGCTGTATGGGGACAGCAAGGATGAGTCGTGGAAGCAGCATTCTGGTGATATGTCAAGAACTTTTTGAAAAAGATTTTGATATGTTTTTCAGAAAAAAGGGTAACTTTAACAGACCTTCGGATATGCTTTGCACAAAACCGAATGTCAGTTCGACTTGATATT
>SKEV01000433.1_pt1 | contig 20295 bp, 18 predicted proteins | sample 4819531 | NCBI WGS metagenome assembly SKEV01 (sample SAMN11008800, study PRJNA524170) | human gut metagenome | biome: Human fecal sample; material: Feces; isolation source: fecal sample from pouch patient p9, p28 | host: Homo sapiens | place: Israel: Tel-Aviv | collected 2016-08-01 | reverse complement strand
GAGCATGGGGGAAGGCGGGGAACTGCGGATTCTGGAAGCTCCCAAGGTGGAGACCACCGCACTGGCAACCGTGGATGATAATGTTAATACAGGGTTGATTGAAGCCCTGAAAGGTGACTATGAGGCCATCAGCGGTGAGAGCAATGAGTATGTTGAGGCCCTTGTGGCCAGGACCTTCTGTCCCCTGGCTTCCACCATGGAAAGCCGGATTGACAAGGAGACGGAGGTTGCCAACTATAATTCCTACCTGGAATTCTACAAGGAGTCCAAGGACGCCTTCATCCAGACGGTAAAGCCCCTGATAGAGAAGCTGCTGGGAATCTGGTGCTTCTTTGAGCAGTACCCAAAGAAAATCAAAGGGATGAAGCCTTCCCTGCTGGTAACCAACATATCCAATGAGATGCTGGCAAAATCCAGCAATATCTCCCGGCTCATCACCTACTTAAACACCACCAATGCAAAGAATGACTTTACCAACACCGTATGGTATTCCATTATCCCGGACGTGTCCCTGGACCAGTACAGCAAGATGAAGCTGACCAGGGAGCGGTTCAAGGGCAACTCAAAGACGGAAAAGACCGATGTCAACAGTGTGGAATCCCTGACACGGCTCCTGGACGTATTCAAGGACTATGGGGTGCAGTGCTTTTTCAGCTATGAGGCTGATGACAGTACCACCTTCAACGCCCTGGCTACGGAGGGGATTGAGAAATATGAGGACCGCTGCGCCTCCCTCATAGGTAAAGCCTTCAGCGAGTATGCTATCCCCTGTATCCCCAACTTCACCATCATCCCCAAGGACAAATCAGGGGTGGTCCTGGACAGCCGGATGGTCATCAACGACGATATGGTAGAGCTGTCCAAAGAAAAAGAAGACATCATGAAAATCTGGATTGACGGCGTATATGTGGGTGCAGCCTATGTTGCAGCCGGAATTGTGGCAGCCTACCAGTGCCCGGAATACCTAAAGGATAAGTTCGCAAAGGCCAAGGTGGACCCGGAGCTGCCGGGTGTGCGGTTTGACATTGAGGCCGATGACCATGGTTTGGTTGCCTACACAACCATGGCGAAGGAAATCACTGGATTTACCAATAGTATTAAAAATGATATCAACCGGAAAAATTTCGGGTTTGTGTTCAGTTCCGAGAATGCAGCCTACAAGGGATATGACATCACCAACATCATGGTCTATAAGGCCAGGAACCTGATGTCGGATGGATACATGTTTGAACCCATCTACAAGACCCAGGTGACCAACTACATTGAGCGGGTCATGCGCCACGGGACAGGGGATTTCAAGGAGGACTCCATCGTACAGTTCTTCAGCAACAACCCCAACAGCCAAAAGAGCCAGTGGCTGTCCAAGAAGGAATATTTAAACGGTGTCCTGGGCAAGGGGGATGATATCGACTATATCATCGACGAGGAGAACGGGTACTGTACCCTGAACATTACCTTTAATGGGAATGTGAAGAACCTGGAGGTTGAGATCAACCGTTTATCAGCCAACAAGGCATAATGCCTTTGGGACGGGAGTGACAGCAGGCTCCCGCCATAAAACAACACATCTATGAGGAAGAAAAGGAGGAATCATTATGGGATTTCGCATGAAAATCACCGGAGGACCAGAGGACATCGTGTTTGACGAGAGAAGCATTACCAAAGTGGACTTTAATTCCGCATCCTCAATGGACTCTAACGCAAGAGCAACGGATTTCGGGCTGACCGTAAAGGTATGGGGCAAAATGCTCTATAAGCTGGGAGGAGAGGGAAATGATCCGACCCTGGGCCTGGCCAAATGGTCCCAGGTGCCGTCAGAGAAGGCAGACTGCTACCGCAGCGCTGAAATCACAGTTGTATCCGCCGGCCAGGTGGTACGCCAGTTTACGCTTCCGAACGCCTTCGTAATGGAGTACAGCGAGGCAGAGGATGATGAGAGCGGCGTGGGAACCTTCTATATCCACATGAAACAGAAGAAGGATGAAAATGCGGCGACTAAGATTGAAGGCGGATTCGGCGGCGAATAAACCAGGATTGAAAGGAGGAAATGAGACATGTCATATAGAGTAAGAGTAGAAGGAATGGAGAGTTTTGAGATTGCAAAGGAATGCGTCCGCAGCGTGAAGTTCAGCACAGATATCCCGCTGGATTCCAATGCCAGGACGAAGGATGTGGGAAGCACCCTGACCATTACAGGAAGAATCTTAACCGCAGTGGACGGTGACCCCTTTGACAGTACCAGGAAACTGGCGTTATGGTCAGCAGTTCCGGCTGAGAAGGCGGACTGCTACCGCAAGGTGACTGTGGAGCATGTGGCTGCCGGGATCATGGAGAGGAAATACTTCTTCCCCAACTCCTTTGTCATTGATTACAAGGAGGATTACGGCGATGTGGAGGGGACAGGTACTTTTACCCTCGTTCTCAAGCAGAAAAAGGATAAGTTAGCCAATATCACAGTGGAAGGCGGATATCCGGCCGCATAAAAGGAAATGGGGCGCGTCCGTGGCAGGGCGCGCCGTTTTCCATTAAAGAAAAAGGAGGCTGGGATGGGGCCAGATTATTACAGTGTATTAGGCGTAAAAGAAGATGCCACTGGCGAGGAGATTAAGAGGGGATATCGGAAAATAGCAAAGAGATACCATCCTGATTCAAATCCAGGGGATTTGGAGGCAGAAAAGAAGTTTAAGGAGGCCGCTCAGGCATACGCCGTTCTGGGCGATGAGGAAAAGCGCAGGGAATATGACAAGGAACAGGCAGCGGCAAAAGGGGCGGGCCGGAACGAAAAAAAGCCGGCAGGGGGAAAGAGTGGTACCCGGAAGCCGGCGGACTTTGACTTTAACAATATGTCCTCAAACTTTGAGCAGTTCTTTGGTTTTAAGCCGAAGAGCAGCCAGGTGGATGGGGAAAAAATTAATCCAAATAAGAAAACAGAAGCAAATCCAATTGATATGACGGAGATGTTTGAACGATATATGGGAATTAAGAAATAGGGGAGAAAGGAAAAGAGGAATGAAAAAAAGGGTACTGGATCTTGCAATTGTCTGTCTCAGCCTGGCGGTCATGGGAATTGTGCTGTTGTATCCGGATCAGGTTACATGGCGGGAGCCGATCCTGATTTCTGCCGGTGCATTAACAATCCTGTTTCTTTTGATGGCAGGGAGGGATACAAGGGACAGGAAGATGATAACAGAACAAAGGGATTTAAGCCAGCCGGGAGAAAAAGAGCTGATTACGGAAATCGTGCTGTTAAGTGAGGAGGACAGGCCGTTAATGACCTGGGATCTCTACGGAAAAACAGCCATGGTCATCGGACGGGATGTGAAAGAAAACCAGGTGGATATTGATTTAGGGCAGAGCGCCTACGCCAGTATGGTAGATATAGAGCACGCAGTGCTGAATTACTCTGCCGGAAACTGGTATGTAGAGGATCTTGGAAGCACCAATGGAATCAGTGTGAAAAAGGCCGGTGACGGCAGGGTATATAAGCTTTCCAGGGATACCCCCTGCCGCCTGGAGCGCGGTGACTGTTTATATATAGGGCTTAACCGTCTGCTGTTAAAATAAGAGTGTTTTCAAAGAGATGGGATTACCGGCCAGGCCGGATAGAAGGACATAAAAAGAAAAGGAGCGAGACATTATGAGCAGCAATCTGATCCGGTGCCAGAATGGGCATCTGTTTTCATCCAGGAGACATGGGACCGTGTGCCCTTACTGTAATATTGAAACCGCAACAAAGGAAAAGAAGGAGGCCGGGGGAAAAAGCGAAGAAGAGCTGGAGGAGTTGTTATTTGCCCAGGACGTATCCCCGGTATGCGGCTGGCTGGTCTGCATCTCCGGCCCCAGACAGGGAAAGGACTACAAGATTAAATCCGGGAAAAACTTCATCGGCCGGGCCGATGACATGGATATCCAGGTGTTAGGGGATAACCAGATCTCCCGGAGAAACCATGGAGTCATTGTCTTTGACCCGAAGAAAAAGGAAACCGTGCTTTTGCCGGGGGATAGCAATGGGTTGGTGTACCATAACGAAGCGGCAGTTTACACGCCTACGGTTTTAAATTCCTATGATGTGATTGAGATGGGTGAGAGCAAATTTGCATTTGTACCATTCTGTGGGGAAAATTTCATGTGGCAGGATAAAGGGAATACCAACCCTGCAATAGAAGGCTAACAGGAGGGGGACTATGACGATTCCCGAAGTAATCATAGTAATTGTAATCATATCCTGTATCATACTTTTGGCGGGCAGGGTCCGGCTGGAGGCTGCTTCGATAAAAAGGAAGCGCATGGGATTTTGTGAAACCGGGGCTTCCAGGACGATTGGTGACCGGGAGGTGCAGGAGGATGAATTCGGCATTACGGAAACTGAGGAAGGCCTTATGGCGGTCCTGGCTGATGGGATGGGAAAGCACTATGGAGGAAAAATAGCCAGCCGGACCGCGGTGCAGGTGTTCCTGGATTTATTTGAGGACCGTAACGCTTTTTATAATCCCCAGTATTCCTTCCGGAAAGCCTTCCAGGGAGCCAACAGGGAGATTTTAAACCAACTGGAGGAAAAACAGGGAAGTGCTTCCGTTGGTGCGGTGATGATAAAGGACCGGAAGCTTTATTATGCGGTAGTAGGAAACGTAAAAATCGCGGTATATCGGAACCAGGAGTTAGTGCCGGTCAGTTCCGGCCATACAATTGGTGTGCTGGCAAAGCAGAAGTATGAAGAGGGCAAGCTGACAAGGCAGGAAGCGGCCAGCCTGTTGGACCATCACAGGCTCTATAATTTTGTAGGCCGGGATGGGTTCCAGGATGTGGAGTTTTTTGATACGCCCATAGCACTCCATGGAGGGGAATACGTGCTGCTGATGAGCGACGGGCTGTATGAAACCGCAAGGTGGAAGGACATGGAGGACTGCCTGGAAGGGGAAGGGAGCTGCCAGGAGAAAGCGTACCGGCTGGTGGAGCTGGTAAACCAGAGTGAGGAAGAAGAAAAGGATAATGCAGCGGTTGTATTGATACAGGTTAACGTATGATGTTTATAATCAACGGAGGCAGGAACAGGACGCAGGAGGAAATCACAGGATGAGAAAACAGAACAGCACATTTAAGACCGCTTTTATTTCAGAAGCAGGTTCCGGACTGGAAAATAATGATTATTTTGCCTTTGTGGAACTGGAAAAATATGCGTGTTATGTCATTGCCGACGGGCTTAACGACCTGCCGGATGCGGAAAGTGCCAGGCTGGCCACCCAGACCATTATCCTGGCCTTTGAAGAGCACCCATCCATAAAAAAGCGTGCAATCCTTTCTTATCTGGAGGCAGCTGATAAAGCTCTTGCAAAAGCTGACAGTAAGGAAAAATTAAAAGCTTCTGTTACAGTCGTAGTTACGGATTATGCAAAGGCCCGTTATGGATATGCAGGAAATACCAGGCTCCGCCTTTATCGGGATGGGTCTGTAAAAGAACAGACAAAAGACATGTCTTTGGGCACCCAGCTTGTAAAAGAAAAGGAGCTACCCGAGGATGCCTTATCCAGGCATGAACAGCGCAATAACCTGCACACCTATCTGGGACAGGGAAAGGGCTTCCGCCCTTTTGTATCGAAGAAAATCAAGCTGGTAAATGGTGATATTGTCACTCTTTACAGCAGGGGAATCTGGGAAAACTTAGATAACGGAGAGCTGGATGATGTATTCTCCGAGGCAAAAGATGAACCTCAGGAAAGCCTGGATAATATAGAAGATCTGCTCTTGTCGAAACAGCCGGGAGATTTGGAGAATTATACCTTTGCATCTATCTTTGTGAACAAGGTATTTCTGGACCCGAACCGGAAGCGGCGCATAAAAAAGATTGTTATCGTGACAGTCGTGGTTCTGGTGGTTGTTCTGGTCGTAAGCCTGGTCGTGTGGCTGCTGTACTGGCAGAGGCAGAAGCGGGTGGATGAAATGGAGAGGCGCTACTCCAACATGATTGAATATATCCAGGATGATAACTTTGTACGGGCAGAGGAAGAGTGTAGTGAAGCGTTAAAGCTGGCGGAAAAGTTGAAAAAAAAGAAAGAGATTCAGGAGATCTCCGATTATCAGAAGCTGATTGAGGCTGTGAATGTAGCAGATGACGCATTCAGCAGCGGAAAATATGGAGACGCCCAGCCAGCCTATGTGACGGCAAAGGAACGTTCCAGGTATGCGGACCGGGTGGCTGATGATTATATAGATAAGCAGCTGTCTCATATCACGGATTATTTATCGGTGTTTGACTATATCCAGCTAGGTGACACCCTGGCAGCCCAGGGGGATTTTGAGAGGGCCGAAGAGAAATACCTGCAGGCGAAAAGCCTTGCAACGAAAACTTATTTTGAGGATGGCAGGAAAGAGGCCATGGAAGCTATGGAAGCCATGTATGCTAGCCGGGAGAAGGCGGAGGAAGCCGATACCCAGGAGGCGAAAGAAAAGGCGTCTAACGAAACAGGAGCCACCCAGCTTGCCTCTGATGGAGATAAGGCGTTTGCGGAAGGGGATTATGAGGGGGCCAAAGCTTATTATGCCATGGCGTTGGAAAAGTACCAGGCGTTAGGAGATGCTGCCCATGCTGATTTGCTGCAGACAAAAATCACTTCCAGCACCCAAAAGTCGGAAGAGAATAAACAGAAGGAAGAACAGGCCGAAGATTTCGTGTTGGCAGGCAAGGGACAGGAAGCGGCGGGGAATAAGCTGGAAGCCAAAAAGCAGTACCTGTTTGCGAAAAACCTGTATAAAGAACTGAAGTTGGATGACAAGGTGGTGGAAGTGGACGGCATGATTGAAGTCTTGGAAACTGCCATGGAACAGGAAAAAGCGGAAACGGAAAGCCTGGAGGCGGAGGAAGCGGAAAAAAAACAGCAGCAGAAGGAAAATGAGAATGACACAGGGAGTCCGGCAGATACCGGAGAGGAAATAGGGCCTGGAATACCGGTCACACAGTCTCCGGCGGCATAGGTCTTTAAGGAGGATTTAGCAATGGAGAACTGGAAAGACAATAATCTGTCTGCCATCCTGGAATACCCGTTTGATTTTGAGAGATACATGGAGGAACGTTTACGGGAAATTGATGACCTGGATGAAAGGAAGTTTGCTAAAAAATTATTACTGGAGGGACTGGGGAAGGTAATCCAATGCACAGAGGCAAAGTACCAACAGCTGGAGCGCAGGGTGTATGAGGAGCTGGAGATTGAGGATAACCAGTATGAGGTGGTCTTAACAATTGTAAAGCGGAGTCATTATGATCCCACCAATGGAACGCTTTTTCCGGTATCCAAGGAGGATTTAGACGAAAAGATTCTGAAGGAAACACGGTCAGATGGAAGCCGGCGCTGGCTGGGAAGCATTTTTTTGGAAGCATCAGATGACAGGCAAAGAGACTTTCAGGACAGAACGAAATTTACAGGCACGCTGGTTAAGGCTGAAGAAAACAGGGCTGCTGCATTTGAGATTCTGCCGGCAATGCGATACCGGGAGGTGATGGAAGGACTTTATCTGGTATTCCAGGATAATCATATCCCGTGGGATACCATAAATACCGGATATCTGGATAAGTTCTATGATGTCTTTATTTATATAGAAGGAACGGAACCAGCGCCAGACTCCCTGGAGGAAGTAACGATTGATTTTGAAGAGTATAAAGAGGATATCCGCTACGGACTGATCCCTCTTTGGAATTTGGAGTGGGTAACGTTTGACAGCGCTGATTTCATGCTTCCCTGCATCAATGGAATCTACTATGAGCACGAATTTTCCTTAGAGGACAAAGACGAAAAGGATGGTTACTTAATCCAGAGCAACGAGGATATATTAGAAATCCGTCACGAGAAAAATAAGATTGTCATTAAATCCTTAAAGGAAACCTTTGAGAACTGGAAAGCCCTTCATCTTGTCCAAAAGGAAACGGTCCGTTCCCTGGATTACAATGCGCCGCTTCTGACAAACCGGAAACGGGATTCCTTTATCCGGCGCTATGCGGAAAACAGCCGGGTCCAGCTTATGACAAAGACTGATTTATTCCGCCGGATTATGGAGCTTGATATCCGGGATTATATTGAGGTGGTAGGGTATGAAATATGTGAGAATGCAAGGGATTTCCCAAATACAGAAGGAATGAACTGGTTTGTAAGAGATGAATTGTTTCCGATGGAAAGCCGGAAGGTCCTGCTGTTGAAATTTAAAGAAAGGCAGCCAGGCCATTACTTAAATGGGAGCATGGTGCGGTTTGTCATCTCACAGATGCAGCTGGAAATCAGTGAATACCGTTGCGTGGGGGTGATTGCATGAATTACGCGTGGGAAGCTGCCTTAGCTGCGGATCAGGCCGGAATACCAAGGGAGGAAATACGATATGTCCCAGTAAATAATGGAAGCCCTTATACAGAGATAACAATGGAACATATTAATAGCCGGGAATTGGGGAAAAGGGACGTGGAAATGAATCCGCTTTATCGGTTTTCCAAAGAGTTTTCAGCCCTGTTTGACAGGAACCTGAAGGAATATGAAACGGCAAGGGGAGTTTTGTTTGATGCTGTCATGCAGTATGTTGTCCAACTGGACCTGCGACAGGGACTCTCCAAACAGGAATATGCGCTGCGGTTTCTTTTGAAGGACTTGCTGGAGGGCGTGTGTGGAAGTCAGGCGGCCAGGGTAGCAGCACAGTATGAAAAGGAAAAAATCCGGCGACTGCTGAGGCTGGTATTAAAATTATATCAGTGTGGAAGCTCCATTTATCTTTTCCGGGAGGTCATGAGGTGTATGTATCCAGATTCTCTGGTATATGCCAGCAATGAAGCGGTGCGGCAGGTTTTGGTTTACGTGGGTGTGAAGGAAACGGAGGGAGAAAGGGAAAGGCTGGAGTTTTTAGAGGATATGTTCCTGCCAATCAACTATCAGGTGTTTCTATTTTGGGAGCATCATTTTGGGATTATGGATATCGATGAGACCATGGTGGTGGATGAAATGGTATTGTTTTAAAAATGGGCGGTGCCCAGTGACAGGGTGGTAGATGGAAATGGACAAGTATGGATATGTATTGAAGAGACGGGAAGAAAAAGCTCCGGATAAACGCTACCGGAAAGCAGAACTGGAATTAATGACCACATTCCAGTTAAGGGAGATATGCCGGAAGGAGAAAATCATCCAGGGAGTTTTAAATCCGATGGATAAAGAAGAACTGGTCCGCATTGTTTTGAGATACCGTGGGGCGGATGAATATTTCCTGATTGAAACACCGGACGAGCAGGGACTGCAGGCGCTGGGGCAGGTATTAAAGGAAGCAAGGTTACAGGAAAGGCAGGACATCCGCCTTCAGTGCAGCTCTAAAATCATAGCTTATGATGGGCTCGCCATTGGCTTTTATGATGGACTTACCCTGCCTTATGAGAAAAGCCTGGCCGGAACCAATGCCCTGGTGGTAGGCGGTGATATGGCCGTATGCGCTGTTTTAAACGTGGTACCCATAGGAAACCGGACAGATTGTTTATATTTGACAAAAGCAGCGGGCCTTGCCTGCCGTGAGTCCAGTGTGAAGAATTACAGCTTATACTGCATGGGGCGCCGTGAGTCAGAAATGCTTTACCAGATTTATACGGGAAAATATGATTTCATACCTGAATACATGGAAGTTTACCGCATACCGCTTTTAGATTTCGAGGTAAAAAAGCCGATTCCTTTATCTATGCCGCTTGCCATGGACTTTGGTACCTCCAATACTACCGCTGGTGTCTACCTGGATAATCTGTACTTTGAAAAAGCCGGACTGCATGATGGGGAGCGGGGATTACATGCAAATGATACCAACTACGCCCTGTTCTATGATACTTCTGCAGAATGGCAGGAGACCACAATGTTTCCCAGTGTGGTAGGTGTCCAGGCAGTAGAATCCAATGAGCCGAAATTCCTTTTTGGATATGATGCGGTTCATTTGGCGGATTCCAGCTATATTGATGAGGGGTTCTGTGTATTCTATGACATCAAGCGCTGGATTGGGGATTATGAAAAGCAGGAGGAAATCACGGACCGGCAGGGGAGACGGGGATTTGTTTCCCGGAAGGAAATTTTGAAAGCCTACTTTCAATATGTGATTAAAGCGGTCAGGGACCGGTTTAAATGCGGGATCGAGGGAGTCCATATTTCCTGCCCGGTCAAGCAGAAGGCTAAGTTCCAGAAGCTTTTTTCGGAGATTCTCCCGGAATATGCCATAGAGAAGAGGGATATGATTGACGAGGGCGTCTCGGTCTTATACAACACCATATCCGGAATGATCCAGAAAGGAAATTTTGAGGACGGCCGGGAGTACAGGGCGCTTATCATTGACTGCGGAGGCGGAACGACCGATCTTTGCTCCTGTTCCTTCCGTATCTGGGACAGACGGGTTTCCTATCAGATTGAAATTGACACTTCTTATGAGAACGGGGACACGGATTTTGGCGGCAATAACCTGACTTACCGGATCATGCAGCTGATTAAGATAACCATTGTAAATAAATTGTATCCAGGACACTTAATGAAGAGAGAAGACATCCTTGCCGGGTATGATATTGATGTGTTCCGGTATGTGGATCAGTATGGTTCGGAAGAACTATACAGGGAGCTGGAAGAGGAGTACGGAAAAGCAGAGCGTTTCCTCCCCACCCGTTTCCGGGAATTTGAGAACCAGAGCCGGGCGGATTATTACAAAGTGAAGAATAACTTCTATTTTCTGTTTCATCTGGCCGAGATGATAAAAAAGGAATTTTATAATCATGTGGGAACTTTAAGGGTGGCCATATCTTCTCAAGTGATAAATGAGAGTGCGACCACCTGGATACCGGTAGACAAATGGAGAATGTCCGGCCATACAGAAAAAGGGCTTGAGGTAATCAAGGAATTTCCTTCTGTGTATCTCAGTATTTATGAACTGGAGCTGCTTTTAAAAGCGGATATTTATGGAATCATTAAGCGGTTTATCGAGCGTATGTATGAGGAGGATTTACTGGAGGAGTATTCCATCATTAAATTGACGGGGCAGTCCTGTAAAATATCAATTTTCCGCGATGCCTTAAAGGAGTTTGTACCGGGAAAGACGATTCAGTTTAAGCGGCGAAGCGGAGACCTGACGAGAGAGTTTGAGTTAAAGATGACCTGTGTGGATGGGGCGCTCAAATATTTAAAGGACAAGAAGTACGGGTTTGCGGATATCACGATACATACGGCAGAGCCGGCGCTTCCTTACCGGATTACCGCTTTTACGCACAGCGGGGAAGAGGTGGTACTCATCCACCGGCTGAAAAGAAACAGCCCAAGCGGCATGATTTCCAGGAACATGGAGGACCTTACCCTGAAGCTGTATTTAAAGGACATGGAGGGTAGGGAACGGTATCAGTTTACCTGCTATAGTTCTCTGGCAGACTTTAAGGAAAAAGAATATGACGAGATTCAGGAGCAGTACGGGGAACATATCCTGCAGGCAGATACGGATGACATCATAGAGCAGGAAGTGAAATTCTTTGTGTGGGCGAGGACGATGGACTGGGCATTTTCAGTTGTGCCGGTGTACCGGAAAGATGGGAAGCTGTACTTAGGGAAAGAGGAGGAGTTCTATTTTGAAAATGATGGCTGGGTGCAGAACTTCTTTGATGGATTGAAGTAGATGGGACGGATAAATAGGGGGCTGAGGAAAGGAGAGGCAGATGCAGAATTTGTATCCATTATTTGAACGGAACCGAATCTTAAAGAAGGAACTTCTGTGGTCACTGAGGGATTATTCCTTTTCCCATGTGCAGCTGGAATACCAGGAATACGGTCAGGGCATTCTTCAGGGCTGCCAGATACAGGTACGGGGGAGTCAATTGGCAGTAGGGCCGGGAATAATCAAATATGGTGGGTTTATCTGTTTTATGATGGAAGAACAGCTTATTGAATATGAACCGGCTGAGCAGACCCAATATCTGAAACTGAGAATTGAAATTGACAGGAGATCTCCGGATTATATTTTATACGAGATTCATCTAATCTTGGATTTAAAAGAGAAACAAGCCGAAAATGAATTTGAACTCTGCCGCTTCAACTTACGAAACGGAGCACAGCTCAGAGATCATTATAAGGACTTTTCGGATATGGAAACAGAGTATGATACCATCAATATTCTCCATGCGGATTGGGGCGGATTAAGAGGGGGCTCAATCGCGCCTACCATTACTAGATATTTTGCAGAGATTGTTTTAGAAAATGAAAACAGTCTTTCCGATGACCGCTCTTTTTCCTATCTAAGTTTGAGTCAGACAGGTGCAGTCCCGATCAAGGTATTATCAGACTACTGCAGCCGCAGAACTGGAACGTCTCCGGAAGATATGGCGGATTCTGTAAAGCTTTATAAAAGCTTGTGCATCATCATTGATACTATCCGAAAGGGAAAAGAGGAGAGGTCCAGGGATAAAAAAGAAAGGCATCGGATTCTTGTGGACTGATTATCTGTAAATCATCTATAGTTTGGAGGGACTACATGAAATATTTTGAAATTCAGGATTCGCCGGAGCTGAAATATGCTCCACAACTAAAGGATTGGTATGGAAAGTTTGATGTGCGGGATATCCGCATGGACCGATATCCGAGGCTGCCGGATATGCAGCTGTTCATCGTAGAATCGTCGGAAAATCTGGTGTTTACAGATATCGTTCTGTTTCCGTTTCTGCTGGTGTCCCCCGCGGTAAAAAAGGTAATCGAGATGTACCGGGAACGCTGTTTTTTTTGCAATATTATATTACTGGATCAGCAGAGAAAAGAGTCAAAGCTCTACCACCTGCCGGTGTTAGATGAAACCAGCGAGATTCAGCTTCGGAGCGTACGGTATCAAAACGGAAGCCGCATACCCGATGAAAAAAAGATACAAGGGCATCCACTTGAGCCCGGTCGAAACCTGTTTTGGATCCGTGACTCCATCAAACGTCATATCGTCATATCGCTGGACATGGCCGAGAGTCTGATACGGCGAGGTGTAACCGGACTTGGCCTTTGTGAAACCGAGTTATATGATAAAAAATAGCAGGAGGAAGTGCGTAATGAGAGAAGAAAGACTAATTATAAGGCCATTTGAGGACTTGCAGATTTTAGAGTATTTCCAAATTCAGCAGGTAAACGAACATGCAAGGGCCAGACTGAAAGGCCGAATTCCATTTGGCAGGAGAGAAGATTACATAAAAGTGGGAAGGCGTGAGACATGGGGACAGGTCGTCGCTCTGGCTGGAGAAACAGAAACTACTCTGTTTTATGGTGTACTGGAGGAAATGGAGTTGGAGATAGAAGATGGCACCTGTCTGGTGAGCCTGGTTTTATACTCCGGCACCCGGCTTATGGACGAAAAGGAGCATATCAGGAGCTTTCAAAACGAGGGTCTGACCTACAGCGACCTGTTAAATATCTGCGGGCAGGGATATCCGAACTATGGAAAAATCATAACGGAGCAAAAAGGAAAAACCATCGGCAATTTTATTATGCAATACAAAGAAACGGATTGGGAGTTTATCAAACGGCTGGCTTCCCAAAATCATGTTTCCGTATTTGCGGACTGTTCTGTAAAGGGTGAGAAGTACCACTTTGGAATCCCGGACCGAAAAGGGGAGCTGGCAGACTTTTCAGGAGAGTACCGTATTCTGTGTGATATGCAGGAATACTGGAATAAGAAAGAATGCGGGCTGTCCATCTGCCCGGAAGAAACCACCTCCTACATATGGGAGAGCCGGGAGATTCACAAGCTGGGAGAACGCAATACCGCAGACGGGAGAGAACTGTTTCTATGGAAGATTGAGTCCGTTTTAAAAGGGGATGAACTCTACCACACCTGCTATATGAAGCCCCGCGGAGGCTTCCAGGAGCCGGAGCACCATAACCGGCACATCACAGGGGTTTCCCTATTTGGAAGTGTGAACAGGGTCAAGGATGAGAGGGTGCAGATTAAAATCGCTGGTGATGAAAACCAGTCAAATGCCGGAGCCTGCTGGTATTCCTTCTCCACAGTTTATTCCTCCCCGGATGGAACCGGGTGGTACTGTATGCCGGAGCCGGGGGACACGATAAGGCTGTACTTTCCTACAGCCAGAGAAGAAGACGCCTATGTATCCAGCGCTGTCCACGGGGACGGAGCCGGTCTTAGAACCCACCCGGAGTGTAAGTTTTGGAGAAATAAAGAGGGGAAAGAAATCCAATTATCTCCGGACCGAATACTTTTAACCAATAATGAGGGCACTTACATTCAATTATCAGATGATGATGGAATCGAGATAGTGAGTGATGGCTCCATATCCATGCGGGCCAGCGGAACCTTGAGCATTACCAGTTCCGATTCGTCGATCGAGTTAAGAGCACCGAAGAAAATACGGCTTGAGCAGGGAGATACGGAAATTAATCTGGGCGGAGAACTTAAAATGCAAGGAACCAAAATCAGACTGTAGATGCGAAGGCGAAAAGGAGGAAGCCATGGAACTACAATTAGCAGAAGACCTGAAACTGGATACGGACCTTCCACTGATGGAGGTAACAAAATTTCAATTCCATTGGAAACCCGGCTGCCACGCTCTGTTTGGGCTGGAAGGTTATTTAGACGCAAGTGTACCTTGGAAGCCGGAGCAGTCCGGAGGTAGCATTCTGAAGATATGGCTTGAAAAGAATCAAACAAGGATAACCTTATACAATGGACTTATTGTAGAAATCGATATTTGCCGCGAAGGGGGAACGAGCCGCATCACAGCAAGAGCCGTCTCAGCCTCCCACCAATTAGACAGGCGCCCTGTCAGCTGCTCCTTTCAGGACCCGTCCAAAAGTTATGGGGAGATTGTAAGGCAGGCGGTACTGTCAGAAGGCGGGGAAGTAATCCGTAACCGGAAAACCGACAAGGAGACTGGAATGCCCGTCATACAATACGAAGAAACCACATGGGAATTTGTCAACCGTCTTGGAGTCCGTCTTGGAGTCCCGATTATTCCGGATATTGAGACAGGAAAACCCAATCTGTGGTTTGGAATGAGGAACGGAAAAGAGGTTCCGGCCCTGTCAGAAGCACAGTGCAGTGTAAAGATTCGCTCCATAGGAAAAAACAAAGGAATGCTCTTAATGACAAAAGGAAGAGATTTTTTCAAGATTGGCGACAAAATGACCTATCTGGGCCAGAAGGCCGTCATTAAAGGAGTGGAAGGCCGATATGAACAAGGGGAATTGACATTCACATATACGTTAGGGGATCCGGAGGCTAAAAACCACTATCAGGAGTCCATCAGCCACCCGGCCGGGCTGGGCCTTTGGGGAAGGGTAGACGAAGTAAAAGAAGACATGCTTAAATTGGCACTAGACCTGGACGGAGGAGAAAGCACGGGGGAATACTTCTACCCCTGGTATCCGGACACCGGAAACGGAATCTATGCCATGCCGGAAAAAGGTGCAAAGGTGCTCCTGTATTTTTCCAGGGCAGATGAACAAGAGGGGGCAGTCATACACTGTATGAACCAAAAGCCGGAAAATGACCGGCATTATAAGGACAGGGCATTCAACCTGGAAGACGGTAATTACGTCCTGCTGACAAGTGAAACTATAGACATATCCAGAGGCGGAGGGCACCAGGTTGCCGTGGATGGCAATGCGGCGCTTGCAAGCACGTCGGGAAACTTAAGCATAAGGGCAGAAGGAACAATAAAGTTAAGGGGCAGACAGATATCCATCAGCACTCCGGATGAACTCAATATCTGCCAGGGCTAACAGAAAGGCGGCAATAAATGGAGTATTTTGACGAGGAATTATTGGAAGCCAAACGGGAACTGGAACGTCAAAAGCACACGACACTGGAAACTGGAATCTATGCCGGGGAGGAGTTAATTACATTTACAAAGGAAAACCTTCCGGAATCGAATGTATTTATGTATTTGCCAGAGCAATTTGTCGTCATGCCTGACAGAGTGAAGGAAGTGAAGTATCCCTATAAGAATGCACCGAAAATAATCATAACAAGTCTGGACAGCACAGTTAATTTTGCATTTAATTTTCTGCCAGAGCAGCCAAAGGATGGAGAAATCAAGAGTATGGCAATCCAGTTTCAGACGGCGTTGAAAAACATGAACCCTTCTATAAGAACTAAAAATCAAAAGGATACAAAGACGAACCAGGGAAATGAAATGAGTTATTTTGATTATATAGGATACCATTTAGATGGGCAGAGCTACAACCGTATTTATCTGATTCGGCTTAAGAAAATGGTATTGCACTGTGCATTCAGCTGTATCTTTAAGGATGCAGGAAACTGGATGGAAATCATTAATAAAATGCTGTTTGCATTGGAAGAAAATTTATAGGAGGCAGGACATGGCAGATAGAGAAGGGGCCAAGAATAACGGGAGCACTGTAACGGTAGGGGATTTTATCTTTGAAGGTTACAAAAAGAAAAAATATGTCTGGGGACTTTTTGGAGATTCATGGAAAAAGGACAAAGAAAAATTTGAAACCGAAGTGCTTGATTTGATGGCAAAGCATTATGCGTTTTATGGGAAATTCAAAAAAGAAGATATGTACGTTAATAAAGACTCAATTTTATGTTGTGACAAGGGAACCCATCTGACAAGATTCAACATGCTGAAAGATCATGCCGTGGTAGACTCGGATGACACGCCCATAGGGATTTGTAGTGATTGTAAATCCGATTATAATATTTATACATTTGGCAGTTGCGCCAGCACCTCACGGGACACAAACCATAAAAGAACACCCGTAACAGCCTGGAATGGAAAAATAAACATGGTAGGTGAAAAATGTATTCCTATGTTGGAAGGCAGCTGGCAAAAAGAAACTCCAGAGAAGGATTTGAAAATTTGGGATGATGTAGCAGGGGCTTATTGTGACGTACTGACAACCGGAAGTTATTTGGTTTGCTATTACGGTGGGATAATTAAAGTGACGCAGGTGGCGGCTGGGGAGGTAGGATCGAGGTATATTATAACAGCCGAAATGATGAAGAATTTTGGATGGAATATATCAAGCAGCGAATTGAAAGTATTAAATGATACTTTAATACATTACAAGATTAAGGACACTGAAAGCGTTCGGCTATTTATGGCTACTTGTGCACATGAGAGCGCAAAGGGAACAATTGCACTGGAAATGCTCAATTCGAACGGAACAACAGTAGGCAATTATCAACCAACTGAACGAGGCGCTGGGTACATTCAGCTGACATGGAGAAAGACTCACCTAGATTTTTTAGCCACTATTCCGGACCCATTTTCAGGAGTTGATACTGCAACATATATTGCACAAACTTATCCATGGCAGGCTGCAGCTTGGTTCTGGTCATCTGCAGCCGCCAAGGGGATAGGAACACCGACAGTATCTTTAAATGAATATGCAATGAAGTATGGAGATTCAATAGGCGTTTATCTGAATACACAATATGCAGTGAATGGTTGGGTGGGTTCTCCTTCAAATGTTATCTTATCTGACATTAGGGATGGTAAAAAGACATTTAGTGTATCAAATGGAAGAGTCTTAGTAAATGGGGCTGATGTAGGCAGAGCTCCAAATGGCTGGAATGATGCCTCCAATAACTATAATAGGGAGAAAACATATAATGAAGCAATTAACTCTTTTCCATAAAGTAATAATAATGTTTATGCTTTTACTTTTGCTTACGGGATGTTGCGCTACCCCAGATACAGAGCAAATGAATGATAGTCAACCAGTTATGGAAGCTGTTAATATAGATGAAGAAAACGGCGTGGGGACGGGGGATTTGTTGCAAATTAACAAGGAAGCCGTTAACATAGATAAAGGAAACGCGGATACAGAATATTCTTACAGCATATCTTTAGTTGATACATCAGAATTCAGGGATTTGCCATGGCGTGATGAGTTTTCATTTCAGGTTGTTCAAGTCAGGGATATGCAAGAAGATAAATTGCCCCTTGAAAATATAATTAATCAGAACATTAAAGAAGCGATGACTTCCTGGATTAGAGGAAAGGTTCTAACACCAAACACGGTTAATTTGAAAATTACCTGTCATGTGGGTAAATATCTTTCGTTCGGGAACTCATTTATATATCAGAGCGTTCGTGAGGATTTTATCAATGATTATGTTACAATAGACATGATGACCGGTCAGCGTGTTCAGCTTGATGATTTACTGGAAGTCAATGAAGATTTTGTGGAATTTCTTCAGGAGAATCCTGATATTATAAAGACGCTGGATGATCTGGAACCATGGAGATGGGTGGCAGATTTAAGTGAATATTCATCATCTGAACTATTAGAAGAACTTAATAAATGTTCCTATACACAAGAGGAATTGATTCAAAATGGCTACGCTCCAATTGAAGAGTCACTTGGTCCACTCCTTTTTAGAAATTCATTCTTTCTACAAGATGGAATGCTTGTGATTTCCTTATGGAGAGGAGGAGAAGGATTGATTCCTTTGGATGTTGATGACATAAAAGATTATTTAAAAGTAGAAGGATGGTAAAATATTACGAAAACGGCATATAAGGAAAAATGCTTAAAAATTAAAGGCGGAGGGAAAGATGGCTAAAAATCGAAGTACACTACATCTTAATGGTGAGGCGGTTGGAAATGGAGGAATCAGATATGTGAAAGGGAGCCAACCAGGCGAACATAGTCCGGCGTCTCAAGAAAACGTGCATCTAACGCAGAGTTATAAACAGTATATACCTCAGTTACTGGGAAGTGTCGCTGCAATAATTGATCCTAATGCAGACCAGGCATCTGAATACTGGCTATATAATGCAACTCCCCATTATACCCAGGTAAACGTTATAAGAGACGCTGAGGGGAATTTTACGACATATACTGATGTGCAGAAAGCAAATTCAATAAGCAATGGAGTATATTCGGTTATGTCTCAAAACGAAAACAGGCAGATTTTAAATACTATGGGGGTGCCTGCTCAGTGGAAGGAAGAAGGCGATAAATGGAAGTATTGGAATGGCATAGAATTTGCTAAAGCTGCTTGGGTGCTAAGCAAGGGTTACTGGTATTATTTGGGGGAAGATGAGTATATGGTAACCGGCTGGCTGGACTTGGAAGGTAAGAGGTACTACTTAAAAACGAAAGCGGAAGATACAGAGGGTACAGGCCACTATGGATATATGATGTCTCACAGATGGCGGCAGATTGATAATACATGGTACTATTTTCATACAGATGGCTCAATGATGAAGGATGGCTGGAGAATGGATGCGGCACAGAAAGAATGGTACTATTGTGGTTCTAACGGGGAAATGGCTGTTTTACAGGTAATACCCTGGAAAGGAAAGTCATATTACGTTGGTAAAGATGGGGCCATGGTAAAAAATACTAAAATAACTGATCCGAATACCGGTGAAACATATACAGCGGATGGAAATGGAGTGCTCAGCAAGAATAAGGCAGATATGGTTTTCAAAGGACAGAACTGGTTGGAATTAGCTGAGGGTAACTTCCCATATATTTATAGTACAAAAGATACATCGCATAGCCCATGGACAAAGAAATTTGATGCGACTGCTGATTTGACTTTTGGGATTGGTCACAGCATAAAGAATGCCTCTGAGTTTCAAACAATAAAAACTTTTATTCAGAATCATACTACGTCAGTTATAGAAGCGGAAGTACAAAGATATTTACAAAGTGATTTAGCTGATTCTGTAACAAAAGTAAATGCTTTTATAAAAGATAATAATGTTAAATTAGAACAGAATCAGTTTGATGCAATTGTAAGTTTGGTATTCAATTATCCGGGCGCCTTATCCAAAACTACTGATCTCGGAAAGGAGTTGATTAATAACGGCAGTAGTGGCAATTTTGATGAAAGTAATATTGTAGACGGTTTTACTTATACCCGTTTTCAAGGAAGCAGGATAGATGGGTTAGTGACAAGAAGAAATAATGAGCTCAATCTGTTTTTTAGTGCAGACTACAATAATTACTATGACACGAAACAAAAAGTAATAAATGCAGGAATTGATAGAATAAAGTATTAGTATCAGATACGTGGTATCCATCTGGAATCATTAGAATTAGAGGACGTTTTTTATGAAAAAGAAATTAGTATTTATGGCCCTAATGTTGGCGCTTTTTATTAGCATACTTGTATTTTCTGGAAAAGCCAGGGCCAGTAACAGTGAGCTTTATGAAAACGATAAGCAAATTATTACTTTGTTAGAAGATTATGAAAAAGAATATAATCATACGTTTAAATTAGCCACAAAAGAAATAGAAAAAAAATTATTTGGAAAATGGAAAGTCGAAGAAACTTTAGGATATAGCTTAAAGT
>SKEV01000426.1_pt1 | contig 20725 bp, 30 predicted proteins | sample 4819531 | NCBI WGS metagenome assembly SKEV01 (sample SAMN11008800, study PRJNA524170) | human gut metagenome | biome: Human fecal sample; material: Feces; isolation source: fecal sample from pouch patient p9, p28 | host: Homo sapiens | place: Israel: Tel-Aviv | collected 2016-08-01 | reverse complement strand
CATATACGAGCGTGAAAAAGATTCTGGAAGAACAGGATGAGGAAGAAAGCAAAAAGTATGAAGAATTTGTACCAATGTTTCAGATGATGGAGAAAGTAGCGGGAATTTTACGCGAAAAGCGAAAAAAAAGAGGCTCTATTGATTTTGATTTTCCGGAGACCAAGGTAATCCTGGATACACAGGGACATCCGGTGGAAATCAAACCGTATGACCGCAATCCAGCCACGAAGATCATCGAAGATTTTATGCTGGCGGCTAATGAAACCGTGGCGCAGGATTATTTCTGGCAGGAACTGCCTTTTGTATACCGTACCCATGAAGTTCCTGATACAGAAAAAATCAAAAAACTCAGTACGTTTATCAATAATTTCGGATACAATATCCATATCGGTTCTGATGAGGTGCATCCGAAGGAACTGCAGAAACTGCTGACAAAGATTGAGGATACTCCGGTGGAGGGGCTGATCTCGCGGTTGACACTGCGTTCCATGAAGCAGGCAAAATACAGCGTGGAGTGTGTGGGGCATTTCGGACTGGCGGCCCAGTACTATTGCCATTTCACATCACCGATCCGTCGTTATCCGGATCTGCAGATCCATCGGATCATCAAGGACAACCTGCGGGGAAGAATGAATGAGAAGCGGATCGAACATTATTGGAAAATTCTTCCGGAGGTAGCACAGCAGACCAGTCAGCTGGAGCGTCGTGCGGATGAGGCAGAGCGTGAGACGATCAAGATGAAGAAAGTGGAATATATGGAGAGCCGCATCGGAAACGAGTACGAAGGTGTCATTTCCGGCATTACAAATTATGGGCTGTATGTGGAACTGCCGAATACGGTGGAGGGCATGGTGCATGTGACGACTCTGCGTGGAGACTACTACAATTATGTAGAAAGTACCTATGAGATGGTAGGTGAGAACAGCGGTAAGAGCTATAAGCTTGGACAGACTGTAAAAATCCGTGTGATCGGTACGGACAAACTGGTGCGCAGAATAGATTTTGAATTGGTGGAATCTTAAAAACTTGGCTTCCGGCTGAAGGTTTAGTAAAGGTGGAAAACTTATGGGAAAAGACAGATACAAATTAGTTGCAAATAATAAAAAGGCCTATCACGATTATTTTATTGATGAGACATACGAGGCAGGTGTAGCACTGCATGGAACCGAAGTAAAATCTGTGCGCATGGGAAAATGCAGTGTCAAGGAATCCTTCATCAGAATTGAAAACGGGGAAGTAATAGCTTATGGATTGCACATCAGTCCCTATGAGAAAGGAAATATTTTCAATCGTGATCCGTTACGTCCGAAGAAACTGCTGCTTCATAAATATGAGATTAACAAACTGGCAGGAAAAATTGCAGAAAAAGGCTACACGCTGGTACCACTGAAAGTTTATATCAAAGGTGATCTGATCAAAGTAGAAATCGGTCTTGCCCGTGGTAAAAAACTGTACGACAAACGTCAGGACATTGCAAAAAAAGATCAGCGGCGTGAAGTGGAACGGGAATTCAAAGTGAAAAATCTGTATTAATGCCGGTTTGGCAAATGTCATTTTTAAATTTTTACTCAGAAACAGGACACAAATGAAACACTTTTTTTAGCTCAGTAAAGGTAAACTGTTGGTTTAAAGGGATGCTTTTCTCTTGACGAACCGGAAGAAATCTCATATAATAACAAAGATCAGAATGATAATTATCTGATAACTGGCATGATCCGCCGAAGAAATTCGGGGATGTACTGGTTTCGACGGGGTTTTAAAAGCCGGAGAAGCGAGCCGTATGAAATGCGTTAAATTTCAAATCTAAATATAAACGCTGATAATAATAAATTAGCACTGGCTGCCTAAGTTGCAGCTTGTCTGACCGGGAGCACCTGCACTTTCGGATCCAGACATCGACCATGCAGGAAACGACTTATACAAAGCTTTGCGTATAAGGGCGTAATATGAAGCTACTGAAACCGAAAACCGGTTACTGGGTGTTCGGCGGAGGGAATGTTAATACAGTGACTACGCTCGTAGAAGTACGGTGGCTGGAATTTCGGACAGGGGTTCGATTCCCCTCATCTCCATAAAAAAGAGCCGGAAACACTTGTTTTTCAAGGTTTTCAGCTCTTTTTTTGTTACTCTCTGGTACTAATTTGGTACTATTATTTTTCTGGTGCATATAATTTCTGCAGTTTATCAACAACTTCACTCTGCTTAGATGGGAACAGGTGAGCGTAAATATTTAAGGTGGTTGTTACGCTTTCGTGTCCTAAACGCTCCGAGATCAGCAGAGCGGAAAAACCAAGCTCAATCAACAGCGAAGCGTGAGAATGGCGCAGATCATGCACACGAATCCGTTTTACACCAGCTGTAGCTGCTTTATTGTTTAATTTCTTACCGTAAGACGAGTGAGCCATAGAAAACAGCCTGGTGTCACTATCTGCCTTGTATATGCGTTTTATATAGGCCTGCAGGCATTCCACAAGAAACTCCGGTATATAAATATCACGAATAGATTTCTCTGTCTTAGGCTTGGTTGTGACATCCTCCCCCTTTATTTTGTGAAACGTCTTGTTGACAATTATTTTCCCTGCTGCCACATCAACGTCAGCGACCGTTAGAGCTTCCAATTCACCGATACGCATACCAGTATAGTATAAGACCATAAAAGCCGTATAATGCGGCTCTGACACGTCAAACGCAGAAATAAACTGGTCAAATTCTTCTTTCGTCCAGAAGTTCAGACTTTTGTTTTTCTTTCCAACCACGTTCCCGGCGATCTGGCAGGGGTTCACCGTCAGACTGTAAAATCTCACTGCATAATTGAATATACTTGAAAGCTCTGTCACAAGGTTCTGCATATAGCCGGGAGAAAGCGGCTTGTTGTGCTGCCCTGTGGCGTTTTTTAGGTCCGTCTGCCATGATCGTATATCTGCTGCCGTTATGCTGTCTGTCGGCTTATCTTGGAAATATGGCAGTATCCAGTGAACAATGCGGCTTTCCTTTGTCCGGAACGTTATCTGCTTCATGTGTTCTTTCTTGTCCTGGAGATACAGGGCAGTCAGGTCCTTAAAGGGCAGCGATGGCTGCGCCGATAATTTGACAAGAAAATTCTGTTCCCATTCTTTGGCATCTCTTTGGAGTTTAAAACCACGCTTTTTCTTCTGCTTCTTTGTCCCGGTGTAATCCGTATAATAAAATTTACAATACCAGGACTTCGCCTTTTCGTCATAATATGCTGGCATTTATCTATCAATCCTTTCTCTACCGGGCGGGGCGTGAAAAATGATTGAATGATAATATTGCGGCTCCATTTTTTTATGGAACCGGCTCCGCATCTGTGCGGATGCGCCGGCGCAATTATGGTTTGACATTGATGTCGAACGTCTGTGGCCGGGTTCTTCATCGTGACGAACGCACTAAATCTAATTTAGGTCGTTTCCCAAAATTGGGAAAAACCACCGTCGAAAATTCGACACCTTCAAGACGCCGAAACTTCGGCGACATTTTGTCGTTGAGTTGATCAGATCTATTTAATTCCACTCATCAGGATTTTTCATAATATCATCAGCGTTCTTTTTCTGTTCTGATGTTGCACCGTTATCGTGTGCAGCGTTTAATGCTGGCGTATCGTCTTTCTTTCTGTATTCTGGAATCTTTGCCAAGAGTTCCACTTGTTCAACAGCTTTTTTCTGTCCTTGCAAATTAAGGCTTCGATAGTCTGTAATTAATGTTTGTTCAAGTTCAATACTACGATCTACTGCATCATTTATGGATTTTATAGTAGTCATAAGATCATCGAATTCAAGTTCACGATCTGATTTCAATGCATTCACAGGAACATCTAAAGCATCCGCTATTTTTTGAAGTGTTTTAGGTTTGGGATTTCTTTTACCGTTTTCGTATTGAGCCAAATTTTGCGGAGTAGTTCCAAGTTTTACAGATAATTCTTTTTGTGTCATGCCTTTTTCTTTGCGAAGGTTACGCAATTTTTCGCTGAATTCCATTTTTACTTACCCCCCTTTCTTACAAATGATAATAACATGCGTCAAAATAATAATCAATCAAAAGATTTATAAAAAAGATTGACAAAATCAAATGATTGATGTATATTGCAATTAATCAATCAAATGATTGCAAAAAAAAGAAAGGAGCTAAAACAAAAAATGAGAATTGACAGAATCAAATTTGCGGCTGAATTAATGCGGCAGGATATGACACAGAAAGCACTGGCAGAAAAGTCAGGAGTAAGCCGGGTAACAATTACCGGAATTAAAAGCGGTCGGAGCTGTTCAGAAGAGACAGGGGAAAAGCTGGCGGCAGCTTTAAACGTACCACTTAAAAAGTTATTAGAGAACTAAGGTACAAAAGTGAGGTGAAAACGAATGAGACTGAATCTTGAAAAAGTAAAGTTGCTTATGGCCAGTAATTGCCTGAGCATTCGGGGATTATCGGAAAAATCTGGAATCAACTATATTACTTTGGTTCCATATCTGAACGGCAGCAGAAACCCAAAAACGGAAAAACTTGGCAAGATTGCCAAAGCGTTGGGCGTGGATCCAGCGGAAATCATCGCAACAGAAGATTAACCACCCGGGCGGGGCGTGAAAAATGATTGAAAGGAGTAAAGCACTATGAGACAGGTATACGGAGCAAAGGAACTGTCCGACATCCTTGGAGTATCAGAAAGTAAAAGTTATGAGTACATCCGGATTATGAACAGCGAACTAAAAGAAAAAGGCTTCCTGACAGTGCGGGGCAAGGTTCCGGCGGCTTATGTACAGGAAAGATTTTTCGGAGTGAAAGCAGGTGAGACAGCATGAGCGAAAAGCGAATGTTTCCAATCCTCTATATGCTTCCAACAGGAAAAGAGAACGCTATCACAACGGAAGAACTTGTGAAGCTGTCCGGTTGCGGATCAGCAAGAGAACTCCAAAAGCAAATAGCATTTGAGCGTGAGCATGGGGCGTTGATCTGCTCCGGAGCTGGCCGGGGATATTGGAGACCAAAGGATTATAAAGAGCTGCGGGAGTTCGTCCGGATCATGGACGCAAAGTCCCGGAACATCCAGAAAGCGACAGAGGGCGCAAAGAAAATTTTATTACAAGGAGATACAGAAGAATGAGCGAGAAAAAGAGATATTACTGGTTAAAACTTCCAAACACATACTTTAGCCAGTTGGAGCAGAAGAAAATGCGTAAACAGGAACATGGGAAAGACATGCAGGTCATCTACCTGCGCATGTTATTACTTAGCTTTGGAAGTAATGGCCGCATCTATTATCAGAACGTGTACGACACCATTGAGGAAGAACTAGCAGAAGAATTTGACGAGGATGTAGAACTTATCAAAGAAACGGTTAAATACCTGTTAGATAACAATATGATTAGCATTGAAAGTGTTGATTTAGAAAGTGAATGAATAAGTGAGAAAAATCAATGGAAGATTCGGAGTGCATGCCGCTAGCGTTACGTTAGATCCTGAGATTCCACCGCTAAGCAAGTGTTTATATAACGTTTTGACGATATTTGCAGGCGAAAAAAATAGTTGTTTTCCATCAATAGAAACACTGGTGCAAGTGACCGGAATGTCTAAGGATACCGTATATAAATACTTGGATATTTTAGAAGAATGCGGAGTTATAGAGCGGCAGCATAAAAGGAAGAGCGGACAATTTAGAAATACAGTATATATTTTGTGTGACGAAAATCGTAAATCACCGTATACGGTAATTACCGACACGGAAAGCACCGTATACGACAAAAAGTCGTCACCGTGTCCTAAAATATCCGACTCACCGTGTCCGACAGATCAGGACACTAATAATAACATATATAACCATACCAAGAAAAATACCAATAATAGCGCTTCCGCTCCCCAGGATGCAAAACCGGCAGACGGTGGAGAGTGGAAAGTTCCGGAAGTAAAACCGGAGCCACCAAAGAAACAGATCAGTCTGGAAGATGCAGACATAAACACGCCGGAAGGGTATGCGGTGATAAAAGAAGCGTACAAGGGATATGTAAGGCGGTATTATTCTGGAATAAAAATTACTGATCGAGATATTCGGAATTGGTGGGATCTTCGGAAAGAGGGATACGACTTTATTCCGACAGGCGAAGAATAGGAAATGCGGTAACACTTACCAGAGACAATAAAAAATCCTATGGAAAAGCTGCAACCTTCCCATAGGACCATAGCCGGATAGAACCAAGCTATACGAAAATATACCAATAAAAGCATAGCATGGATCCGGAGAAAGGACAAGGAAAATGAGAAAAAGAGAAGTAGCGGAATTGGCTACAGAGATGGTTCTGGTTCTTTCCAGAGTTCCGGAAGATGTATACCAGAGAGAAAAGATAATGGTTTTGCTCAATTCTGAGCGGAGTATCACAAAGGATTGCTGGAAGCAGATATTTTCGGCAGCAGAGCAGCGCAGACCGTTGTTGCTGGAATGTAAGGGGTGACACCATGCAGAAGCAAGACGTTATCAACCGGATTTTAAAAGAGTATGCGAAGAAATCCCCGATAAACAGGAAAGGTTTGGAAAAGCTGTACAATACGGCGGAGTGCCGGGGCTATCATCCAATGATAATCTATATTGGTTTAAAAACGATGATTTGCAAAAATTACATCCGGAGCGAATACATCCCGCCAAACAATGATCCGATGCAGGAAGTAATACATAATCGCATCTATGCGGAAGATTGGGAGTTTCGCAGTGTATTTAATTCATAAACGAGAGGAGAAAAGAACATGGTTGTATGTGGAATTGATTACCCAGTAGTTAAAACAGTGAAGTCTGAGAAGATCGGGAAAACATTTCCGGTGTTGAACATTCCAATGATGTCAGATCAGAGATGGAAAGAGCTTACCAACTCACCCGAACAGGTGAGACGCAGGGAGAACTTGAAAAAGTACGGTGATCCGTTCAAAAAATAAAACAAGAGCCTTCCCGGTGTGCTGCCAATACTACCGGGAGCGACAGGCTCACAAGAATAACATCCGAAGACTATAAATATAAAAATGTGCATACAAAAAAAGAAAAGGAGTAAAAACGTTATGAGATTCAAAGAATTATACAAAAAGACATTACTGGGCACTACAAAGGTGAAAATACTTGAAATCACAGAAACAGATGAGGTCGGCTACACAGCTACTCCGGTAATGTCATGCATTTCTGGCGATAAAGTGCCGAAAAGAATATACAATGCGGAAGTAGTTCATGTCTGGCCAACAGAGGATAAAACACTTGCGGTTGTGGTTGCAGAGGAAAAGAAGTATGATAAAAATTAAAGTGTCCTATACGTCGGAGAATGAGCTTACAGCCTTTCTCTGGCACGTAGCCATAAAATACCCGGGTATGAGGTGGAAACGGTCGGAGAACCGAAAAGGACGATACAGAAAGGCATATATTGTTTTTGGCAATGCAGAAGCACAGAAATAATCCGGAAAAATGGACTTTACTTCATCCAACAGGTATGGTAAAATAATAACTGGATGAACTGAATAAATGAAAAAGTACCGCACTGGCGACAGTGTAAGCTATAAAGGCGTGGGAATAGTAAGGCAATAAAAGTCTGCTATTTCTGCGCCTTATTTTTATTTCAATTTTTCAGAAAATCCAAAGAAACTACTAAGCTATGGATGGCAATTAAAGGCTGGTAGATGGCACCCGGCTAGGTACTTCTTGTATATTCTTCGACCTAGCCGGAAAATCCAAACGAACGCGAGAGGAACACGAGAGAATTACAAAAAATAGCTGACTCACAGCGTAAAAAGGAAGGACAAAAACATGGAAAATAATACTGATATTCAGACAGGAACACAGACAGGTGCAGAGGGCACACAGGAAAAAACTTTTACACAGGACGAAGTTAACCGGATTGTGCAGGATAGACTTGCCAGGGAAAAAGGCAAGGGCAGCGAGGAACTGGATAAAAGAGAAGCTGCATTGAATTATCGTGAAAGAAAAATGAATGCAGTTGATGAACTGCGAAAAAATGGCTTGCCGGATTATCTGGCGGAAGCATTAAATTTAAATACAGACGAGGACTTCCAGAAAAGCATGGAAGCAATTAAAAGAATGAAAGGTGAAAGTGCCGGAGTACAACCGGGTGTGATCGGAAAAGGCAGTCCGATCGGAGACGTGGGACGTGGCTACCATGATGATTCTGATCAGCTCCGGAATGCTTTCGGACTTAAATAGGTGATTTAATGGCTAGAGAGCTTGTAACAAAATACGCTCCTTATGTGGATGAGATCTTTTCACAGGAGAGTAAAAAGAGCCTGCTTACAAATAACGACTTTGATTTTGACGGAGCGGGCACAGTAAAGATCTATAAGGTCAGCACCGCTGACATGAACGACTACGGCAGAAACGGGGCGGCAGATGGCAACTGGAGCCGTTACGGCAAAGTGGCAGATCTGGACGCAACAACAGAGACAATGACGCTGTCAAAGGACCGTTCCTTTACGTTTGTAATTGACAAACTGGACGAGAACGAAACAGCAAGACAGTTATCCGGTGCGACAGCTCTTGCGAGACAGGTTCGAAATGTTGTGGTTCCGGAAGTTGATATGCATGTATATTCAAAAGCGGCAGCAGGTGCCGGAACTGTTCTGGAAGCGGAGCTGACCAGTACAAACATCTATGAACAGATCTTGCTTGCATCAAAAACGCTGGATGATGAACTTGTACCGGAAGAGGGCAGAGTTTTAGTTGTGACGCCAGATGTTTACCGTCTGATGAAGCTGAACAAAGAAATTGTGATGGAAACGGAAATCGGTGCCGATATGCGAAAAAAAGGCGTTATCTCCAATCTGGACGGTGCGGCAGTGGTAAAAGTGCCAGCGGTAAGACTTCCGAAAGACTTCAGCTTTATGCTGACACATCCATGCGCGACCACAGCTCCGACAAAGCTTGAGGATTACAATACACACTTAAACCCGCCGGGAATTAACGGAACACTGGTAGAGGGACGTATTGTATACGATGCCTTTGTTCTGGAAAATAAGAAAAAAGCGATTTACTATGTAAAAAATAAGGCAGCGGCATAATTTGATTGTGGTAATCGTGCTTTTTTGACTCCTTAGAGGTGCGGTTGTTGTAATAGTGCCCCGGTTGTTTCTTCTGGAAGCTTCCGGGGTGACTTTATATCCGCAGAAAGGGAAAAATACTATGAAAAATCATGAAGGGTATCACGATCCAACAGCTTTTAAAGCAATCAGGCAAGCAAAAGCCAAAAGAAAGAAAACTGATAAACATTTGTATTTCCAACTTAGGGAGCTTGTAGGAATGCAGGAAGCAATAAAGCAGATCGAGAGATAACAGCAATGACAAACGAGGAACTTGTAGCACGCATCCAGAACAGAATAAACGCAGCGGAGTGTATGGCGCAGCTCTGGCAGCAGAACAGGGCATTTGTGGCAAAGCTTGCCAAACGATACGCCGCCTATGAAGATATTGACGACCTAATACAAGAGGGATTCATAGGCCTATGCAATGCAGTAGAATGTTATGATTCGGACGGTGGTGCAAAGTTCCTCACCTATGCGGCGTATTGGATCCAGCAAGCCATGTTGCGGTATATGGCAAAATATAGCAGCGTGGTGGAACTTCCGCAGGATGTTAGGACGAAGATAAACAGATTGCGGAAGTTTGAACGTGAGTATACGGCAGAATGGGGACGAGAGCCAACAGAGAAAGAAATACGGCTCTATTTTGGTTATAGCTATAAAGAGTATAGGCTACTGTTGGAAAGTCGCTCTATTTCCAATCAAGAAAGCATTGACGCATTTGTGCCAGGTACGGATGATTTTACAATCGGGGAAACGGTTGCAGATCCGGCGGATCAGTATGATCAGCTACTTGATCAGATGCAGCAGGAAGAACTTGCTGACACACTCTGGCAGTTGGTTGACAGTCTGCCGGAGCAACAAAGTGAGATACTGCACGCACAATATGAGGATAACATCACCCTGCGGCAGGTCAGTAATAAATTAGGTCTGGAGTACCAGAGAACCCGACAGGAACGTGACAAAGCACTCCGAACCTTAAGAAAGCCGCACAACAGTTGCAAGTTGGAATATTTCTTACCAGATCGTGCGCTTTCGCTGGCTTATGGCGGTGGTGTGGAGAGCTACAACCGGACATGGACCAGTTCAACAGAAAGGGCAGCATTTAAAGATCTGGGATGGTAGACACTGTCTACTTTTTGTCTACCAAGAGGAAAATATATAGTTGAATACGGTGATAAATAATGATATTGTAAATTTAGAAGTATCTTATAAATGCCTGTTTTTACTAGGCTTAGAATGATATTATGATACGGTATGTAATAAATTGGATAATGATTTATATATACGGTGCATGTGGAGACTGTGGTAGGACTACACAGAAAGGATATGTAGAAATCCTTGAATTTACGCACTTTGTAGAGTTTTTCAGCTTCAACAGGATTGCTGAAAATCACAAGGAAAAAGAGCTTGTGAGGAAGGTAACGGTTGTTGTGGCATTAGACCTCGGTTGTGGGAACACAAATAATTCTGAATATGAAAGTAAATAGAGAACTATCAGATATGTTGATAGAACGTAGGGATACTTGAAAGGGTGTCCCTATTTTTTATATTAGGGCATTCCATTAGGAGTGCCTTTTTCAATTCACTTTAGAAGGAGGTCATACAATGACAAACACAGCGTTAGGAGCAGGAGCTGAAAAAGCCCAAGAAATTATTTTTATCAGCGAAGCACATGAGAAATTCTACTACGAGAAATTAAAAGAAGTAAGGTATCAGGATGTGTACCACAAGGCACTTTGCTACTGTCTTGGCATTAACGATGATACCAGAAGAAATGCGAACCGCATTTATGATTTTAAAACAGGCTGTGTAAAAACAGAATGTTTGCATGAAGGCTGGCAGACCAGCGGAAGCGTGAAAGTAGTCAGAATGGCATTTAATTTATATTGCAATGCCACACCAAGCGTGGATGATTACACGGACGCAGAGGAGCAGATTAACGAGTGTAGGCAGTACACAGTGGAAGAATTGTTTTGCTGTGCCTATGCACCATATTTTTGGCAGGCAATACAAATCCGGTATCCGGAGTATGCAACCTATAACCGGAAACTGTATGCCCTGTTTGGAGGAGCAGATTGATGTTAAAAGTTCGATTGATGGGAACAAAGAATGATATTAAATGGTTTGGGAAGATTTTGCAAAGAAATTCCAAAATCGAAGTGACAGAGTTTTCAGATTTATACCCGAATAAAGGGACAAAGAAGTTTTACAGAGCGTATGTAGAAGTGAAAAAGACTAATGTAGCAGAAAGTTAGCAGAGAGTAAAGGAGAATGTATCATGTGTAAAATAATAGCAATCGCAAATCAGAAAGGTGGAGTCGGAAAGACCACCACAACAAGTAATTTGGGAATAGGATTAGCAAAGCAGGGAAAGAGAGTTCTGCTTGTAGATGCTGATGCACAGGGCAGTTTGACTGCAAGTTTGGGATTTACAGAGCCGGACAAGCTGGAGGAAACTCTTGCGACTGTGATGGCGAATATCATCAATGATGTGGAAATGGAAGATGATTACGGGATTTTAAGGCATGAGGAAGGAATTGATCTTATGCCCGGCAATATCGAATTATCCGGTCTGGAGGTATCCTTGGTAAATGTCATGAGCAGGGAGCTTGTGATGCGTTCCTACATAGAGCAGGTGAAAGAGCGATATGATTATATCCTGATTGATTGTATGCCTTCACTTGGCATGATAACCATAAATGCATTTGCCTGTGCAGACAGTATCTTAATTCCGGTACAGGCGGCATATCTGCCAGTGAAGGGGTTGGAACAGCTTATCAAGACCATTGGTAAGGTGAAACGACAGATTAACCCGAAGCTGTCTATTGAGGGCATATTGTTGACCATGGTTGACAGCAGGACAAATTATGCAAAGGACATTAGTGCATTACTGATTGAGAATTATGGTAGCAAAGTAAGAATATTTGAGAATAGCATTCCGATTTCCGTAAGAGCTGCCGAGATTTCGGCAGAGGGTGTCAGCATCTATCAGCACGACCCGAAGGGAAAAGTGGCAAGTGCCTATCAGTCATTGACGGAGGAGGTGCTTGGCAATGAGTAAGGCAGGAAGTGCGGCAAAGGTAAAGTTAAACAGTTTTGATGATTTATTCGGTGCTTCTGATATGACAGCGGGCACCGATCAGGTACAGGAGATACCTCTTTCAGAGCTTTATGAGTTCAAAGGACACCCTTTTAAGGTGCTGGATGATGAAAAGATGCAGGAAACAGTGGAGAGCATCAGAAACTATGGTGTGCTTATGCCGGGTATTGCAAGACCAAGGGCAGAGGGCGGTTATGAGATAATTGCCGGACACCGTAGAAAACACGGCTGTGAGCTTGCAGGTCTTTCCACCATGCCTATGTTTATCAGAGATTACAACGATGATGAAGCTACAGTGATTATGGTGGATACTAATATCCAAAGAGAGGATATTCTTCCAAGTGAAAAAGCAAGAGCTTATTCCATGAAGTATGAAGCCATGAAGCATCAGGGCAAAAAGGGAAATGGAAGCAGCCTTGATGAAGTGGGAGAAGCAGCCGGGGAGAGTGGCAAGACAGTTCAGCGTTATATATGGCTTGCCCGCCTGTCAGATGAATTACTGGATATGGTTGATAAGAAAAAAATCGGTTTGGTACAGGGTGTTGACATATCTTTTCTGACAGAGCAGGGACAGGAATGGGTGCAGGTCATTCTTGAAGAAACGGGTGCAGCTATCTCGACTACACAATCATCAAAGTTAAAGGAATATGGGAAAAAAGGCGAGCTGACTCTGCCCATGGTAAGACTGATCTTGACAGAGGAAAAGCCAAAGGAAAGAAAAGTTACAATCAAGGCTGATAAAATCAGCAGATATTTTACGGAGGATTATTCCAGTGAGGATATAGAAAACATTATCTATCAGCTATTGGAAGAATGGCAGAATAAGCAGTAAAGGAGGCACGGTAAAGTGGGCGATACAATAAACTTTGATTATTACTACGGAATTGAAGCAGAGCAGTTCTCTTTTTATCGTGTTCCCCGACTTTTGATTAAAGACGAGAGATTTAAGGGGCTTAGCAGTGATGCTAAGCTCCTCTATGGGCTGATGCTTGACAGGATGTCATTATCCATGAAAAACGGCTGGCTGGATGATGAAAACCGGGCTTACATTATTTATACGGTGGATGCCATTATGGAAGATTTGGGATGTGCAAAGGCAACCTGCGTTAAGATTATGAAAGAGCTTGATACCGAAAACGGAATCGGTCTGATTGAAAAGAAACGCCGTGGACTTGGGAAGCCGGACATAATTTATGTGAAGAATTTTTCTACAATTACTGATGCAAAGACAGAAGAAAAGTCCGATAATGCTGATAAAACCACAGAAGTTCAAAAACTGAACCTCAAGAACAGCGTCAGGGCAGTTATGAGTGAAATACTTGTAGCTGCTTTTTTGTGTTTTTGGACACGATGTCCAGAGGCGGGAAGGAGAAATATATAGATGGAATCAATGAGAGATATTAACAGGGTAATGGAGCGTGAGATAGCGAAGGGGAGTTGCCCTTTGAAACTGGATCATATTGAATTTGGAGATTATTTGTATCAGGAGATAACATCAAAAGAGAAATTGCTAGAGGTGTTATCGTATTTGTTGCGGATAGGTGATTTCAAGCAGTACGCCGGAAAGACGATTCTAAATAATGTTTATATGGACCTGCGAGGAAAAAAGCCTGTATTCAAGCGAACCAAGACGGCTATGGAAAGAAATAATATATTTGCAACAATCAGGAGGTATGCAAAGAAGCTAAAGCCGCAGTATAATGGAGATGTATATCTGGAAACGGTCAGATGTTATTTCGATATACCGCAAGAAAATCTGGAAAAGTGCCGATATACATATCAAGGGAACGAAACATACGCCTTTCCTATGTCGGATAAGTATATCATGGCATTATATACGCATTGTCTGGTGGCGAGAAAAGAAGCTGCTATACAAGGAGTTCAGGTTGATGGTTTTACAGAGAAAGAGTATGGAAGGGTAAGATTAGAGAATGTGGGGGATGTTTTGTTTCAGGCATTGTTGCTTGATGATATACAATTAAATTTTGATAAAATTATTGCTATGGAGATAACCATATTTATCGGAAAATAGAAACTGGTACAAAATGTGTGAGGTATGACAGATGAATGAATACGAGATATTGGGTGGATTACATAAAATTATTGATGATGATACGAACTTGAAAATGAAAGAATGGTTGGATTCACATAATGTGAATAATTATTTACTGTATCCACTTGCAGCAGTTGAATTAGGTGCAATAAAAGAAGTACCAGAAAACAATGAAAACTTATTAAGAAGGTGTGTGGCGTCATTTGTATATGCGAAAGCTAAAGAGAATGAGAAAAGTATTTTTATTAAAAAGTTTAATACACCTGGATTTAAGAAATATCTAAAAGCATATGAAAGTGAATTGATTCCATTATATCAGAATTTTAGATTTTCAAGAGAAATAAATGATATAAATCCATTTTCAAAGCCATGTTTAGTGCAAGAAGGAGATCATAAATATAAACTTACAACATCTTTAGTATCTGATCATTATAGGGAAGAAGATTTTTATTTTTACGGGGAAGATGATAGAAAAAACGCAGGGAAAGAACAAGAACAAATATTTGATTTACATGTCAGATTTTGGAATAAAATTGTATTGGAACAAAAAAAGTATGAAGAATTGAGTAAATATCCAGATATGGAGCTATATAATTGTTGCATCGAAATTATTGAAAAGGATCTAAATAAGTGGGAGGCAAGGGTAAGAAGTAATGTTTTCGATAGTCCCAACCATTTAGCAAAAGTTATTGCTTATTTTTATTATCATGCAATGTTGAAATCTATAGCAATCAGAATTGATATGGATTTTGAAGAAGATTTTCTTGAAATAGGAAAAGAATGTATTATGTACTTTGATAAAAAAGGTTGCATTGATGATATAGTAAAAATTAGTAGATTACCAGAGCACAAGGTAGTCAATGTTGTTAATTATTTGATAAATGATGGAAAAATGAATTTGTTAGAATTTCCATTATTTGAGGTAGAGGAGAGTTTGGTGACTATTCCGTCTTTGATACTAGTCAATGACTGGCAATTTACCATTATCAATGGTCATTATTTGAAGAATATTATCATAAGTAATCGAGAAAAAACAATATCTACAGTAACTGAGGAAAGAATAGAAAAGGCTCTGCTGGGTGTAACGAATGTTGCAGTGGCAAAAACAGTTCCGTATTCTTTTAAGGATGAGCTGGGAAATGAATTAAATAGTGATATTGATTATGCGATTTATGATTTTACTCATAACAAAGTATTAATAATAGAGGCAAAGTGGATAGATAAGCATTATAAAGATGAAATTGATAAGATATACGGGAAAATATTTCAGACACTTAATTCGATATATACGAAGCAAATTGATAAGCATAAAAAGTTCTTACAAAAGCAGGAAAATATTGATTTCCTATTTAGCAACGACAAGAACTATAAAAAGGGGTTACTAACTCCGGAAATATATTACTTAGCTGTTGATAAAAGAAATCAAATGCATATTGGTGAGAGACATATGGTTTCAGAGTATATGCTAATTTATTTTATTCATAAATATGTGTCTGAAAATCAAATTGATTTGGAGGCAATGTGGAAGGAGATAAATGGATTACATACGAAAGTAGAATATATTACTGTATCAGATAATTATTATGAGATAAGTGTCGGGAATGAAATTGTTTTAGTTGAGCAGGCTGACTTATATTGGAAATAAAGATGGAATGTATTAGTTCAGTGTATATTGTCAAATATATGTAAGCTGGAAAAATACGAAATTGACAGAACTAATAATACAGGGGGGGGAATAATAAATATGAGAATTGATGAATTATGTCAAGATAAATATATTTATCTTGATTGGAATGTAGTTAAGAACATGATTAATCCAAGAAATGACAAAAAAGAATTAGATGAAGAGATGAAAAGAATAATCTATTCTTTGAGGAAAAAATATAAATTCCCATATAGCCATGGTCATATTAAGGACAGAGCAAACCATTATGATGAGAAATACCGAGAAGAAGTAAAAGCAGATTTTGCCTTTTTTGAGAGCATAACAAATTCTTTTTGTCTTGCTAGATGTGATGAATTAAATAGATTTGTAATGATTAAAAAACCAATAATGGATTTTTTCGATGAAGAAATAAAGAAAGAAAAAACCAGAAGAGGATTTAATTCTCAATATTTTTTGAACCCAGAAGCTACATTTAGGGTTGATATGAGTAAAATAAATAAAGATCATCCATTATATGAAATGCTTGAGAGAAGTAATGGAATTTACAATCCCTTTTCTATGAGTGAATTTCTTGAAGAACTATATAATGAAATATTTGTGAATGCCGATAAATACAGAAAGTTTAGGGCGTATATGGAACAATTTGAAATAAACAAAGAAGATGCAAGGGAACAACAGAATAGTCTGAAAGATCGAGACTATTTAGATTTTTTATTGTTACATATGGAGCCTTTTTTGGAATCAGTGTCATATGATGTTCCTGAATTACAAAAGAAATGGAAATTTATTGCTGAGAATTGGTTTTCGATGAATCATAAAGAAGTTTGTTTAGAGCTTCTTTTAACCAATGGATATGAGTTATTAGATTTACATCCTAAATTTCATGATAAATTGAAAAAAAATAAAAATACCCTTGATAATATAGTAAGAGATGGTAATCATGCATACTATGCATCGGAAGCTTGCTATTTTGTATCGGAGGATGGACATACTCGTGAGAAGACTCAGTTTCTTTATGATGTTTACGGAATAAAAACCAAGGTTGTAAGTGAAGAAGAATTCATAAATCATTTTTGTTGATTAAAATTACAGCGTCAGGGCAGTTATAAGTCGAGAGATTTGTAGCTGCCCTTTTTTTATTGCTTTTGGACACGATGTCCAGAAGCGGAAAGGAGAATTATGAGGTATTTATTACATCGGCTGTATGTTCCACCTTAGCGAAGCATACGCACAGGAAGATGCAGATCGGAGGTACTTATGCAAGAGGAAGTAACGCAGAAAACAATCGCTCTTGTAATTAAGACCGCTAAACTGGATGCCAACGTCTTGAAGGCTGCTATGCGGATGTATCTGAACCACCGCAGGCAGAAAGCACAGAAAACGCATGGTAAAACTTCTGTGAAAAAGCTGCTTGGTGAAGGCGTGGGAGTTTCGTCTATCGAAGTGACGGACGGCAATATCAAATCCTTTGAGTGGGTAGCTCGTAAATATAATGTTGATTTCGCCGTCAAGAAAGACAAGACAACGAACCCGCCGAAATATGTGGTATTTTTCAAGGGCAGGGATGCCGATGCGGTAGCACAGGCATTCAAGGAATTTGTTTATGGTAATGAGAAACGAAAGGGCAGAACTTCCGTAAGGGAGAAACTGAAACGCTTTAGGGATGCAGTATCACAGAATAAGAACAGAGAACGGAGCCGGGAAAAGAATAAGGACAGGGGGCAGACCTTTGAGTAACATCATTGAAGGCATAACCAAAGACCTGAAGGAAATCCCGAAAAATCTGAAAGCAAAAGCAGGAGGTATGGATACCAAGAAGCTAGTGCTTTTGAATCTGCCCTATATCTTTGCTGGGTATTTCTGTGACAAGGTTGCATGGTTGTGGAGAGTATCGGAGGGGACAAATATGTAAATCATAATAAATCTCCTTTGAAATGTATTAATGCTGTTTTAGAACCACAGGGTGCTCCTTGTGATTGTAACCTCGTTCTAAATAAACCGTCATGCGGTATCTAACTGATTAACAAATGAACAAAGAGACTGTGGTTGGAGCCTTCCTAAAACCATCAAGTGGTAGGAGAAATAAACCAATCCACAGCATCTTATATATCATAGCCGAACCTACAGAAGAGGTAAAGAATGGACTATGACCTAATAGTTGTAAAGACCTTGGAGAGGGTCTATAAAAATTACTACTATATAATACGAGGAGTAATTTAGACAATATGGGACATGTTTTATGTTAATTTAAAAGTGGTATCAAAAATGAGAAAAAGTAGAGTAGGTGCTGTTAAAAATATATTTTTTAGGGAGGCAAAGATATGGCAATTTCAAAATTAATGCACATGAAAGAAACGGCAGGCAATCCATCCAGACATTTGAAGAGAGCAATCGAATATATTATGAATCCAGAAAAAACGAATGATCAAAAGTATGTGAAAGTAAATCAGGCATTGCATGTAGATGAAATTAATTCAGAGCAGATTTATGAAAGAATGTTATATACGAAAAGAATATTTGGTAAGGAATGGGGTAGGCAGGGATATCATTTTATTATCAGTTTTGCAGATCAGGATCATATAATACCAGAAGAAGCCGTTCAAATTATTGATGAAATCCAGAGAGAATACTTAAAAGATGCCTATGAATGTGTTTCTGCGGTTCATGATAATACAGAACATTTGCATGGGCATTTGATTTTTAATTCAATTGATTGTGTGAAAGGTATGAAATATCATTATAAAAAAGGAGATTGGGAAAAGGATATTTTGCCGTGTGTGAATAAGGTGTGTAAAAAATGGGGATTGAAGGAATTACGATTGGAAGAAAGAGTAGATCAAGAACGATATGGAGAGCATAAGAATAAATGGGATGATTTCTTAAGAGCAGAGATTGATGATATGATCCAAGAAGTAAGCACGTATCAGGAGTTTTTAACAGAACTAACGAAAAGAGATTATGAATGGAAAGATGGAAAATATCTATCAATCCGTCCTAAAAAGATGGAAAAGAAACGTTTTCGAAGAACAGCTCAATTAGGAGAAGAGTATACAAAAGAACGTTTAGAGCAAAGAATATATGAAGAGAAGAAAAGGAAAAGAATAGAATATAAGATACAGAATCAACGTAAATATAAGAAAAAGTCCAATGTGAATGTCCAAGGAATACAAAAAAGAATTATATTATTTATTTGGCGTGGACAAAAATATAAAAATGATCGATCCAGAAATTCAGATCGATCATCTTATTATGATCAAAAGAAATATATTCGACAGGCAATGTATTTACAATCCAGAGGATATTATAAAAAATCACAGATTGTACAAAGAAATCAAGAATTATGGAAATTGGAGAAAGAAGCACAAAAAATAAGAAAAAAGATTTATAACCAGAAGCAAAAAACAAAAAATATACAGGAAGAAAAGATATCAGCTGATGAGCAACTAAAGGCAAATAATGAATTGAAAAGAATAAATAAGGTATTGAAAGATATTCGGAAAGAAAAACAAATGACATATAGTATTATGAGAGAAATAGAAAATAAAAAACAAAAAAATAAAGAGAAAGAGCTTTCAAAAAAATAAATTTTACAGAAAGATATTAAAAAAGAAACCTATTTTTTAAGTATATTCCAGTAAAAGAGCAGTGGTATATTTGTGGAGATATTTCAGAACTATTAAAAGATGTAGATGAACCAGGATTGTAATAAAAAGTTTTTTCTGCTAAGATGGGCATAGAATCAAAGCAACGTAAGAAGAAAGGAATGCAGCATGAAACTTATTTTTGTTAGACATGGAAGAACATATTTTAATGAAATACGACTGACTCAGGGATGGTGTGATTCTCCATTGAGCAGGACAGGACAAAAACAAGTACAAGATATGAGAAGACAATTATTAGACATTCCGATTACAAGAGCGTATTCTTCCAATCTTGGAAGAGCAGTAGAAACCGCAGAAGTCTTATTAGAAGATAGAGAGGTAGAGCTTGTATACGATAAAAGACTAAAAGAAATAAATTTTGGAATTATGGAAGAGGAATACAAGCATTATTATTTTGTATTTTAGGATATAGATGTGAGGAAAATATTAGAAGATTTATAAAAAATAGACAATAAAAGGATTTTAATCAAGCAGAGAATTTATTTGAGATATTTTCTGCTTGATTTTTTATTTGCTAGGAGCAAAGATTTAATTTTATAATATATTCCCGTCTTTGACAGTTGCGTAAATAAAAAACTGCTGTAAGTCCAGTGTTTATGGGTTTTGCGGCAGTTTTGAGATAAGTTTTAAAATATAGTAATGTTTTTGTTAGAGAGAAATTTTTGTAAAATGCAGTAAAATCAAGGGATTTCAATGTTTATGCAGTAATAGATAAGATTCTATAAAAGATAATACTATCTGATTAAAAAAATTCAAGTACTTTCGACATTACTATAAATCAAAACAAATTGATTGACAAAGAAAACTTAGAGTTTATGCGGGATTGATGGACTTTATGATCGATGTAACTGTCAAAGACGCGTGATAAATTCATTTTTAACAGACTCTCAAAAAAAGCAGATATTATACTAATTAGCCAAAAACTTGACAATAAGAGTTAAAGACATTATAATTACTATACAATTAAATAAAATCTTCAGGGCAGGGTGTAATTCCCTACCGGTGGTAAAGCCCACGAGCCGTAAGGCATGATTCGGTGAAATTCCGAAGCCGACAGTATAGTCTGGATGAAAGAAGAGAAAAACATGAAAAAGTTTCTTTAACTATGATTAATTGCTCTGGGATATTTTTATTCCAGAGCAATTGATTTATATATAAACAATTCAAATATTTTT
>SKEV01000421.1_pt1 | contig 20822 bp, 27 predicted proteins | sample 4819531 | NCBI WGS metagenome assembly SKEV01 (sample SAMN11008800, study PRJNA524170) | human gut metagenome | biome: Human fecal sample; material: Feces; isolation source: fecal sample from pouch patient p9, p28 | host: Homo sapiens | place: Israel: Tel-Aviv | collected 2016-08-01 | reverse complement strand
GTTTATAAAAACAGCAGGCGCACGGTAATGGCTGGATTGCGACACGGAGTTACTTTATAATCCGCTACCATGGCCCCTTAGCTCAGTGGTTAGAGCAGGCGACTCATAATCGCTTGGTCGTTGGTTCAAACCCAACAGGGGCCACCATATCTATCAAGGGGTTACGTTAACAGCGTGACCCCTTCGTTTTTTCTAGGATACCTATAGGATACCGTGACAGAGTATAAGCAGGTATAAAAACAACAAGTTACGCAACATCATACCTGTCATGAAACTTTAACTATCCGACATGATAGCTGGTCGATGATCACGGATAATCCGTTATGTGGATCCCCATATCGGCATCAGGCCCACCAGCGTGAAGCGTTTTTCATTTTTCGCGGGTATAAAAAATCGATGGGGCTGGCAGTCCGGAAGACGTCAGGGTACAGAGATTTGCCCCGCCCCTCCCTGTGCATGGGCACAATAAGTAACCGAAGGCGGAATTCCGCCCTCGGTACTCACATATGAGAAACGATATTTCTTCCTCTGATACCCAAAATATGGGTATCACAAGTAACCCCCAAAATCTGGGTGTTGCTCTTACTACCCAAACTACGGGTAGTTTCCGTAATTTCATGGTCGAGTTGCAGATCTGCAACTCACCCACCAGCCAACGCAATTTTGCGTTATCGGGAATATCAGCAAGTTACCGCCGCAGCCGTTCCGGCTTCTTCCACTGGTAAGTATTTTTCGCGCTCTCCCTCCGTTGTTGAGAACGGCGACGGTATGCCAGCAACTCAAGGACTCTTGTTCGTATGTTGCGCATATCCACGCCGTTAAGCTCAATACCGTCACGGAGCATCACCTCAGCCACCACACGCGCGTAATTTTCAGCGGTGACTGTATCCGGCTGCGCGGCCTGTTCGTCAGCCAACTGGCTGATTCCACCAGCACAGCGGATTAATCGCAGTATTTCAGATTCGGTCATTATCATGCCTGTTTTGCGACCTCATTCACTACGTCATTTTTTACCATCCGGCTGATAATCTGATTACGCAAATCGTCAATAATTGACTGCACTCTGTTTACTGCCATCGGTTTAAGCCCGGCATCACGTGCCAGAATATTGGGGAGTTTTGCCAGTTCCTCGCTTACGATTTCCCCCCATATAGCCATCTCTTTTCGCACATCATCGGCGGGTATGAGTTGCGCCGTTTCCTGTTCGAACCTGAGGCGCTCACGTTCGGACTGATACCAGGCCTTACGGTCATGTGGCTCCATTTCTTCCAGTGATGCCGGAACGGGAAGATCAAGAAAACAGGTCAGAATGTCAGTCACCCGATAGAGTTTTAGCTTGTCATGCCCTCCGGCTGGCTGGATGTTTTTCAGCCTTGCCGCCGCAGTCTGACGACATATTCCCGCTATCGCCGCCAGTTGATTAATGTTCAGCATCAGATTTTTCAGTTCTCGATCCATACCCGCTCCAGAATGTTTTAAACATGCATCTTGCGAACAACTTTCAGAAGAGGTCAAAAAATGCGCTATATGTTGAGCATAAAACAAGCAAAATTAACATGCTAAAAATAAAAATACTTAAAATTCAATACAATGGAAAGATGATGATGACGAATGAAAATGCAAAAACTAGCCTTTTTCCGCGCCGCTCCCGCCCCGTGGCAGGTCACTACACCGGGAGGACCCGCAAAAAAAGGCGGCTATCGCCGCCCTTGTTGTCATGCTCCACTCGATTTCAGTAATCCGCGATAGTCGAGGGCCGCGACACCTGCATCTATGCGCACCTTCCAGGCGACGCCATCAACAGTAAATCCCTCCTGCTCCTCAAGATATGGCGTATCAATACCATCAAGATAAGCGACCTCTATCGTGTCCATCCCCTTCGCCGCTGCCACATACCACTCCTTGTTATTGGCTTTATCAAGACGCGGCTCGACGATAACCTCTGCCATATCTTTCACCACGTTAATGATGCCGGGGTTCTGATTGATAGTGCCTCCACCATCAATCGGAAAGAGTGATGACGATGACAGAATGGCGCGATGTGCGGCAGACTCCAGCGCAGCAGGGACCAGAACAAAAGCGGGGGTAATATTCAGGGAGTCGCCGTTGCCATCCTCCTGTAATCGCATCAGCTTACGGGCTTCGTTAAGCCCCTCCATGTCCATATCCTTCGCAATAAGATTTTTATGATCGGCATGGAATAACGCTTTACCATCCGTAAATTTGCCGTTGCTGGTTAACAGAAGATAAACCAGATTACCTACTGTTCTGGCGGCCGCACGCCCCATCGCCATGGGGATTGTAGTTAACTGGGTCAGGTCATCGTTGATAATGGCCTGACGGGTAACAGAAAAAATATTACCGTATGTGGCCAGCGCAATAGGTACACCTTTATCGCTGGTGGTGATGTATTTATATTCCGCACCTTCCGGTACTTTATCCAGCTTTGAAAAACCATTCAGACCAACGCGCTTTGCTTCATGAAAGTTTGAAAGCGATCCGGTACACGTCCATTTCTGGAACGTTTCGCCGCTGTCCTGCCAGCCTTTCAGCACTGATTTTTCAGCACCACCAGCCAGAATATGAGAAAAATCGCTGCTGCTGTGTGTGAAAGCTGCATTAACGACCTGCGAGCGATTTAAAAAACTGCCAACACTGATACCACGATCAGTTAGTGATGCCTGGGCCATTTCAAAAAGGCTCATCATCGCGTAAGGATTTCCCCGCTCTGGGCGTTCATACCCGAGACGAGAATAAAGCCCCTGACGAATTGCATCGCCTGTTATGTTCCCGTTACCGGCATAAATATGAGTCGGGATATTTTTATTGGATGGCGTGGACTCGCGCCCCAGCTCGTTCAACAACTTTTCACGGGCCATCTCCGGTGTACATGATGCATCCTCCAGGCACGCCATTTTGATCCCGTCGTAACGACTGCCGAACAGGCTAAACACTTCACTTATTCCGTTGATGCGCTTCTGTTCATTACCAGCAATATTTGCCGCTCCCTGTGGCGGTGTAATCATTCCTTTAATGGTTTCCGGCATATGTAAAAAATCTCCTGTGCGTTTCGATGCAATTCGCGCCATTACTCTGACGGATGGCAACAATTCATCAGCAAAACCGTGCTTAAGGCATTCTTTCCCATCCATCCAGGTTTCATCCTCCAGCATGGCGGTAATTTCCTGTGCTGATTTGCCCGTTTTTCTGGCATAAGCAGGGATTAACACGGTTTCCACCTTATCCAGCAAATCAGCATAATCACGCATATCGCCAGCATTTCCGCCAGAGATCCCCCACGGTTTATGGATCATCATGCAATACATTGAAATCATCCTACTGATAAATAAGATTAAAAATCACAATACAGATACGTTTGAGCTTCATTGCAATACGCATTGCAATACACGGTTGCTGGGTGATTTCAAAAGATGAATGCTGCGAAGGATGGAAATTTGGGAACTAGGTGGTGAATAGCACAACAAAAAATCAGAATTCTACTAGCTTAAAATGATGCAAAAAGCATTCGTGGCATCGCAAGCGCTGTACAATTCGTTCTATAATGAAGAAAATTTCTAACAGACTTTATCATTCAAAGGTGGAGGAGATGACAGCAATGCAACATGCATCACGCTCATACTTGAATTGTAAAGCTATCGTTAGAATCACAGCCTTTTTGTTCCGCTGATCTAACGATAAAACTAGTGGTAAAAGGTATATTTTTTAATTTTTCAGACGCTGGCGCGGGGTAATTAAAATGAAATTTGTAAATATACGGTCATCCGAGTTGCCTGAAATAGATACCTTTGTAAAAGAATGTATCAACCAAGGACAATGGACTCTTTTCAAGGCCGAGAAGGGTGCAGTTAATGATAATAAAGTTGCTTTTTTTCTAAAGGCTGGCAAAGATTTCTTTGCATTAAATAACAGAGGAAGTGTTATCTCTGTATTTCAATCATTAGATTATAATCTTGAAATGAATGAGGTAATTCATTTTTCAGATATTCCTAAACCTGAATCGTTGAGCAATATTGCTAGCTTAGGATTTGCTAGAGTTTAATATATAAGGATATGTACGATGGGATTAATATCTGGAAATACACATTGGGTATTATTTTTACCTTGTGAGCACCAACCAGAAGATCGCCATGTTCAAGATTTAGTTCATGGCGTCTTTTGCTTAGAATCCTCAGGTATACAGCCATCTAATATTAGCATATATATTGATGGCCAAAATAGAGCCAACTTTAATAAGTTAATTTCGATTGCAACCCAACATAATTATACTATCAAGCCTACATCTGAATTTTTCACCGACTGCGATACAAATAGTTATGAAAATCTAGTTATGTTTGTGACCGGACACGGAAGTATGAATGGTTTGGACTCTGCGCCGATCATAACCCCATACCGTTTATTGGACAGGTTAAAAAACACTCCTGTTCTCAAGCAAGCAATCGTTTATCTTGGTCAATGTTTCGCTGGTGTTTTCAACTACTTACCTGCTGGGCAGCGTAAGAGAGGTGAAGATGCCGACCCCGATGTCATTCTTATCGGGGCTACGAGTCTTCATGAAAGTTTGAGTAATCCAACAACGGAAAATATTAATGGTATAGATTTTCCTTGGGTTGCAAATCAATTTTTATATCATGTATTTAAGTGGATATCATCCCCGAATGATATCGATGGGGATGGAAAACATACAGTAATTGACTCTTATAAGTATGCTGGAATCTCATCAAACATGACCAATCGTAGAATGAAGATAGGTTCTTTTGTAGCTTCGGTAGACTTGCATGAGCAATGGAATACTGCAAAAAAAGATCATGAAGCTAACTTGGCTGATCCACAAAAACTACTCCGTTATAGAGCATTAGATCAGCAATACTATGAAAAACTGAACATTAACTATATTCATCAAGAGTGCTGGATATTAAATTCTGTACCTGCACAATCTGTTGAATTCTAATCCTTTACTTTTTTGAATAGATTGCTGCAAGTGCCGTTTTGAGGTCGTAATTTCGGCACTTGCAACTGCTACCAGAAATAGGGCGAACGTTTGACAAACGTTTAGCTATAGTCTGCCGATGAAATCCAGTCACTTCCGCCAACTCACTTAAATTTAGAACTATCTTTTTCATCATAATTACCCTTCAGATGTCGAACAAATAACATACAATCCATCATCTTTTCCACTTTTATAAAGTTTTACCTAATAAAATTCAGTTAGTTAGCGAATGATGATGATGTCTATAAAATTCAAAAACTAGCCGTTTCCCGCGATGCCGCCGCCCCGTGGCAGGCATCCCCGCCGGGAGTACCTTTTAAAAAAGGGCAGCATCTGCCGCCCTCCTGTCGTCATGCCGCCCCGCTCGACTTCACCATGCCCCGATAATCCAGCGCCGCCACGCCAGCATCGATACGCACCTTCCATGCAATACCGTCCACAGTGAAGCCCTCCTGCTGTTCCAGATACGGCACGTCCATTCCATCCAGATATGCCACCTCGATAGTGTCGGTGCCTTGCGCTGCAGTGACGTACCACTCCTTGTTGTTGGCCTTGTCCAGTCGCGGCTCAACCACTACCTGCGCCATATCCTTCACGACGTTGATAATGCCTGGGTTCTGGTTCAGCATACCGTTCTGGTCTACCGGGAACAGCGAAGATGATGACAGCACAGCTCGATTGGCTGCGCCTTCCAGCGCGGCAGGTACAAGGATATAGGCTGGGATAACATTAATAGGATCGCCGTTCGCATCCTCCTGCAGACGCATAGCCTTACGGGCCTCATTGAGTCCGTCTGTATCCATCCCTTTAGCGATGAGGTTTTTATGGTCGGCGTGGAACAACGCTTTACCATCTGTGAATTTGCTGTTGGCGGTCAGTTGCAGGTAGACCAGATTGCCAACCGTTCGTGCGGCGGCACGCCCCATTGCCTGTGGAATGGTCGTGAGCTGGCTCAGGTCATCGTTGATAATGGCCTGGCGTGTAACAGAGAAGATGTTTCCATAGGTGGCCAGCGCGATCGGCACACCGCTGTCGCTGGTAGTGACATATTTGTATTCAGCACCTTCCGGGACTTTATCCAGTTCTGAAAAACCATTCAGACCGACACGTTTAGCCTCATGGAAATTCGACAGAGAACCGGTCTTTGTCCACTGCTGGAAAGTTTCCCCGCTGTTCTGCCAGCCAGTCAGCACCGACTTTTCAGCACCACCAGCCAGGATATGAGAGAAATCACTGGTGCTGTGCGTAAATGCCAGGTTCACGATCTGCGAGCGATTCCCGAAACCACTGACGCTGATACCACGATCCACCAGCGAAGCCTGCGCCATTTCAAACAGACTCATCATGGCGTAAGGGTTTCCCCTTTCGGCGCGTTCGTGACCCAGACGGGCAAAAAGCCCCTGGCGGATAGCATCGCCGGTAATGTTGCCGTTACCTGCGTAAATGTGCGCGTTACTGGTTTTATCCGATGGGGTCGAGGTCTTACCCAGTGCCGTCAGCAGCATGTCTTTTGCTTTTTCAGGCGTGCAATCCACATCCTCCAGACACTGCATCTTGAGAGAATCATGCTTGCCGCCGAACATGGCAAACAGATCCTTAATCTCGTTGATGCGGTTCTGTTCCGGTACAGCGCTACTGGTGGAACCTTTCGGGCTGGTGATCATCCCTTTAATTTCTTTTGGCATATGCTCAAAATCCTCAATTCGTTTTGACTCAATACAGGCCATTGCCCTGACGGCGGGTAACAATTCGTCAGCAAAACCCTGCGCTACACATTCGCGGCCATCCATCCATGTTTCATCCTCCAGCATTTCCGCCAGTGATTCGGCTGATTTACCCGTTTTGCGTGCATATGCCGGGATCAAGACACTTTCGACTTTATCCAGAAGTTCGGCGTAGTCGCGCATGTCGTTGGCGTTCCCACCAGAGATTCCCCACGGTTTGTGAATCATCATGAGTGCGTTTTCGGGCATAACGATACGGTCGCCAGCCATTGCAATAACTGACGCCATAGACGCGGCGAGACCGTCGATCTGCACTGTAATTTTTGCCGGGTGTTTATTCAGAAGGTTATAGATAGCGATGCCGTCAAAAACATCGCCACCGGGTGAATGAATGTGCAGGCTGATATGGGAGATATCGCCTAGGGCTTTCAGGTCTTCGGAGAACTGCTGCGCCGTAATACCCCAGCCGCCGATCTCTTCGTAGATGCTGATATTGGCGCTGGTGCCATCGCTGGCCGCTTTGATGGTGTACCAGCCTTTCATTTTTCACCTTCCGTTACAGCGAAGCCATTTTCATCAAGCCATGCGTTGACTGCGTGCCGGACTACCTGTGCCACTCCGGGCAATGGCTGGACAGGAAGATTTTTCAGATGATCGTTGCGGTATTGCTTAAGGCGTACAACGGTTTGCGCGTCCAGATGTACGGAGCCGCCTTTAGTCTCGCCAGTGTTTAAATCGTTAATGTCACTCATGATGTCCTCTACTGTATAAGTAAACAGGTTATGATGATTGATCACCAAAAGTGGTAAGTGAACAATTTTTTATCTGAAAAATAGATTTATGATGAAAAAAAATTTTTGTATGGTCTTAGATTGGAATAAACAGAAAGGTTAAAAAATGGATCTCACTCGTAATGACGAACTCCTTTTGAATGATGCAGCTAGACGCTCATTTCGGGATATGGCAGACCAGGATTATCTCTCAGCTCGTCTGTGTTATAAGCACAAATTGAATTTTCAATTTTTATGGCTTTCGCAACAAGCCGTAGAGAAATATATTAAAGCGATTTTACTTTATAATAGAGTTCCAGTATTAAAATTAAATCACAATTTAAACAAAGGGCTGGCAAAGATTAAAGAAATCCCATATCTTGAATTAGACCTAGATGTAAAAAGTGAGCGATTCATAGATTATCTCAATGAGCAGGGCCCAAATAGATACTTCCAAAACACTATGTATACCGAAGGCTTTGAAATTATAACCTTGGATAGAACCATCTGGGAATTAAGAAGATACTGCAAGCCACTAAACTACTCAATTACTAACCCAAAAGGTGAAGTGATAGAAATGTTAGAACATGAATTGAGTAGCATAAAAAATTCGAAGTCGAGGCCTTATCATACGTTCAAACTATTTGGAGGTTACTTAGAAAAAAGATTAAAAGATAATAAATTCAATCAGGGCGACATACTTACATGGAAAAATTTATTTTTTGGAAGAAATAAAAAAAATGCAATTAGAATTGGAAGATCAATGCATGTAACTCATCCAACTCATTATATGCACCCAAATGCAACGGAAATGCTCAGTCGTTTCTTTAAAATAAAATAATTACATTCCAATTTTATTTACCGCTGTTAAATAAGTAAGGTATATCTTTATTTATCGACATTGATAATCATGAAAGAGTATATCTTTTTTGCCGCACCTAGCGCATTTCTCACCGCACTTTCATCCCGCGCACTTAGGTGCGCAATCCAACATGCACCGTACAGCCATTAAAACCAGTAATGGGGCGGGTTTGCAGGTGATTAATGCCAAACCGCGCACTTTCTTCGTATATACATGGAAAAAGTGCGGCAAGTGTATGTTTTATGAGCATTTCGCGCATCACGCGCATTTCTTGCCGCACTTTTCAGGTTAAATTATCGTGATATCTCCTGAATCATCGATAAAGATAATATTCTCCCTAACGAGTTTATCAAGCCAGCGTTTAAAACCTTTGCGGCCGTTCTCTCCAAACAGAGTGGTAATATCATCACGTATAACAGAGACATTACACGGTTCACCTTTGGCTTTTCGGCTCCGGATTGACTGCCAGAGTGCAGCGTGGTTCCCAGTCAGGTGCTTGATATCAGCAAGTTCCGGATCAGGTTCTCGTGCCTCTCGTGGCAGGTCCTGCACCACCAGCGACGAAATAAGCTCACCATCACGATCTGTGAACAATTCGATCGGACGCAGATCGAATGCGGCCTGTTTCGGCTCCTCCGCATCTTTCATCTTCGTACAGGTCAGGATTATCGCCCCACCATCCCCCTCGCGCCGGACATTGAACTCTGCATCGAGCGCAGCCCTGAAAGCACTGGAACCACGTGCGCCTTTGGTATCGTCTTTTCCTGAATGATGCACCACCAGCAACGTGGCGCCAGTCTCACGCTTGATGACGTCGCAGCCTTCAATAAACGCCCCCATGTCACGAGCATCGTTTTCATCGTTACCACCAAAGCACCGCGCTAGAGTATCTATGACAATCAGGCGAACCGGCTGCCCCGTTTTGGACTTAACGTCACGCGCAGCTTTGATCATCTCCTGCATTTCCTCACGGCGAACCGGGAAAACCGGACGGTTTACCAGATACAGATTATTTAGTTTCACACCATGTTTTTTCTCCCACGCCTTTATTCGCCGCGGAACGCCAATACCACCTTCACCTACTACGTACATCACAGCGCCGGCTGATACCGACTTCCCCGCCCACTTCATCCCGGCTGCAACGTGACAAGCCCAGGACACCGCCAGAAAACTTTTATACGAACCGCTCGGGCCGTAGATACTGCTCAGGCTGTTAGCGGGAAGATAACTTTTTAACGTGTAATCCTGCTCCTGATCGTACCCATCAGAGCCCACGCTTAAAGGAAGGCTGTGCCGCAGTGACTCCTCTCGCACAGAGACTTCAACCTGTTCACGCAGACGAGAAAGATATTCCCTCCAGTCCTCAGGCTCATGGTCGGGGATTCCTTTATACAATTTGGCATCCTGCACGCCAGCCAGCGCCAGCTTTTCAGCAATGTTATTAATCTGGATAGGCTTTATATTCCCTGCCAGGTAAATCCGCACGGCACGACGGCCATCATCCACAATGCGCAGGTTATCCAGCTCTGCCAGTTGTTTTGGCCCAAGGTAAACAGGAGGAGTGGTATCTTCGGCAATCTGTTTACCAAGCCCCTCTTCCCAACCCTTCGCATGGGCGTATGCTTCTGACCCGGCAAAAATAACTGCCTCCGTGAATTTTTCTTTTGGCAGGTGTTTCAGATTCGGTGCGTTTTTCATTTCAGCCCCTTATCCCATCCGTCAGATCCAACACTCAGCGGCAGAGAAGAGCGCAGAGCAGCGATTTTTTTACGCACGTTTTCTTTTACGGTCTCCTGCCACTCCCTGCTTTCCTCAGGGAGATAAATAAATTCTTTTCGGAACCGGTACTCAGAAAAAATACACTCATGTGAATACCCATCCCGGACATACGTAATACGGCTATCCGTTATGCATGTGACAGTAATTTTTTCTCCGCGAGAATCTTTCCAGCGACTGTTAAGCTCGATTTTTGGTTGAGCGATGCCCTCAGGCTGAACCTGATTGAATTTTTTAATCATGAATTTATTCCTTGTCGGTAGCCGTTAAACCGTATGCTTCAGCAGCCTGACGAACTGCCTGGATAAAACCTTCCGGTGTGGCCACGATTTCGTCCGGACGAAGGCGGCGCTCTGTAACCTGACCGTTTTTAACCGTCACCAGTACGCGGATCTCGTAATCAGCAGGTAAGGCGGAGTTATCCATGGCGCACCTCCATTGGCACAGCTTCATTGCTGTAAGGATCGCTACCCAAGATGCTCCATAGGGTGCGATGTTCAGGATCCATAAACGACACTGAGAGCGGGCTTTCTGTTCAGATTTTGGCGGCAAAGGTCAAGTCCCAGCCGCAGAACTTTGCACGGGCAGTATCTTCAGTGTCTGCAATGGTGCGCAGAACTATCGGGAGACAAGAGTGACCTCGCGGCGTGCCAAGGAATAGCCATGTAAATTTTGGGCGAGTTTGGGTATGCTGTTGATCAGCCATAACTGTTACCTCAACTAACGGTTTGTGGTTAGACGTCCCGTGAGTGGTTCCAAGCACTTCCGGGACGTTGCTTTTTTCACGTCAAGCGTGATAACGTACGTACGTAATAGCAACATCCTATGAGGTTACGTACGTACATGTCAACAATAAAACGAGATAAAACACCCAAAGGAGAGGGCTTGTCTCCGACATTCCAAATCCGAATAAGTCCTGAATTGCGCCAGCAGATGAATGAAGCTGCTGAGCGTGAGGGAGTAAGTCTTGGTAATTGGCTTAAAGGTCTGGCTAGAAATGAACTTATTAAGCAAGGAATTGAACCTAAAGGTTAGTTTTCACAAGCACTCTTTGATTTTTTCAGTAAAAATTAAATTAAGGAAATTCTATGGATGATTTATATACACCATCTGAATATTTTATGTTCGTAGAGAAATTTGATCATTACTTCCCACGAAAAAGCCCTTTTAACTCATTATTATTCGAGTTCAATTATAGATTAGAAGATATAGTTGTTTTTCATCGCTTTGTTATCAACACCTATTCAAAAAATAAAAAAGCAATTGATGTACAATATAATAAATTTAATTTTCTTGATGATAAACAAAAAAATTCCCTTTCTGATGACGAGTATGAAGCGTATCAACTCAGGTTTGCAAGGCATATGGAATACATTAACCATCAAACTGATTTGAATGAAAAAGCGTCTTACATTGCTAACGATAGTGTCGTTATAAACTTATGGGCCATGAATGAACAATATATGACTAGAGGATTGGCCAACCTAATATCTCAAAAAGAAAATAAAAATTTAAATGAAGTTAAAACGCCTTACAAATGGGATACAATCAAAAGTAAATTCCTGTCATATGGAATCAACTTTGAGACATTGCCATCTTATGATGACATTAATGAATGTAGAGTACTGAATAATAAAATAAAACATCTGAACATAGTAGATTCTGGTTTAGAAGTTTTCCCTCCCTTCAAAGGTAAGCTTAACGAATCACTTACTGGCATGGCCTTTCCTCTTCAAAAATATATCATAGGCTCTCATCACTTTATAGGAATGCTATTAGAAGAGTGCTCATTAAAATAAACGCATGGCAACGTATAATTTATCGCTTAATACGTTGCCATATCTCTCATTTATTTTTATCGAACCAATCTCCTTTAATCCAAGCTTGCATCTCTGAGAGCCGGTAAGCAACTGCTGACGGCCCAATTTTGATTCGCTTAGGAAATTTTCCTTCCTGTTCCATGCGCCAGCGCGTTGAGTTAGACAACGTAGTCATAGCCCGGCATTCAGGTTCGCGAATCATTCTGTCAAGGTCAGGCATGTACTGGAGATCTTCTTTTTTCACAACGGATAACATAGCCATATCAGGCACTCCTTTTCTTAATTACTTTTACTGTATTTTCTTCACCCACCAGCCCATCAAGGTAGTCAACCCATCGGTCCAGTGCTTCTTGCTTTTGAGGGATATACTTGCTGCGGTTATAGACTCCGGCCACGCCCTTTATGGTATGCCCCAGCAGCTGCTCTACGACCATAAAATCAACGCCCATATCGTTAAGGCTTGTCGAGAACGTTCGTCTCAAATCATGTAATGACCAGCGTTTTTCATGTTTCAGAGAGATAAAGTTTGTGCATCCCATCGTACTGACGGTTGAATCAGATTTCAGTTCGCCAAATATGTAGCCTCTCCTTTTAGTCTCTTCGTGCAGGTTTACGATCCACTGGCGCATTTTTTGAGGAACGGGGCGAATAATTTCTTCGCCGTTTTTACTGTGCTCTTTAGGTACTGTCCAAATCCACTTATCGAAATCCCACTCATCCCATGTAGATAAACGCGCCTCACTCAGCCTGCAGCCAAACACGAGACACAAAATCGCCATCCTTTTTTTGTAATTCATTACACGGGTTTTGCCTTTACCATGAAAGTACACTCCCCACAGATCGGCGACGTAGCTTTCCTCAAGTAGCCGCTCTCTCTTGTTCTGATACTTACCGATATCACCAGGGCTCAAATCATCAAGCACATTGCACCGCACATACTGGCGCACCCGGCAGTATTTGAAGATCTGCTTTAACTCAATCAGCATTGCAGCAGACTGAACCGGCGCGATTTTCTTTATGCGGTCGAAGCACTTGATCCAGTCTGACAGACCGCATTTCTCGACAGGAAACCCGCCGATGTAGGGAAAAATGTATCTCTCATAACGGCGATAGAGCCGTAAAGTCTCTTTGCGCTTTTCCCTGGCATAGTTATCAAACCAGTAATCGATAGCGTTCTTCACAGTTACTGGAGTGAACAGGTTCTCTTTGGTGAGTTTGTTCTCTATTCGTGGGTCGAGTCCCTGAGATAGCCATGCCCGGCACTCGTCCCTTTTCTCTCTGGCCTGTTTAAGGGTCATATCTGGATACTTGCCTAACGTCATCCAGACGGGGGCGCTTTGTCGGCCGGAATGTCTGAAGAAATACACAAAGCTCACAGTGCCACTAACGCTCACTCTGACAGACAGTCCACGACCATCTGCCACCATCTTTTGACGCGGCTGGGGTTTACCATGTAAGGCCTTTAACGCCTTGTCGCTTAACTTGTTCTCGCCCGCCATAAAACCTCATTCTGCAATACACATTGCAATACACACTTAACTGCAACGCCGAAAAACAGTAGAAAAGCAATGCAAACAACACCTCTTCTTTCTTCATAATTAACAATAAGTTAATGAATGAATACGGTTCTTCATGCGTACCCATGAGGTAGTGTGAAGGATAATGGATCATCATCATGGCGTTCTCCGGCATCACTACACGATCGCCAGCCATTGCGACCACCGAAGCCATTGAAGCCGCAACACCATCGATATAAACCGTAATGTCTGCCGGATGATTCCGTAGCAGGTTATAGATGGCGATGCCTTCAAACACATCACCACCTGGTGAATGGATCCTCAGATTGATATGTGAAACATCGCCAAGGGCTTTCAGGTCTTCCGCGAACTGCTTTGCAGTAACACCGAAGCCGCCAATCTCCTCATAGATAGATATATCCGCCGCTCCACGAACATCCGCCGCCTTAATGGTGTACCAGCGATTCATTATTCCCCCACCGATGCAAAACCATTCTGATTAAGCCAGGTGTTTACGGCATGTCTGACAATCTGCGCCACACCTGGTAATGGTTTGTCAGGATGATGATTTATATGGTCGATCCTGTACTGCTTAAGGCGCATAACGGTCTGCGCATCCAGATGAACGGAACCACCCCTGATATCGCCCGTGTTCAGGTCATTAATACAACTCACAGTAACTTCCTCTTACTGACTAAACTGTGCACATTATTGATCGATAAAAGTGGTAAATAAATATATTTCTATCATAAAAATAGATTAATCAGATTCAGACACAAAAAAGCCGGAGAAAATCCGGCATAAATACCCCGCCATCTGAACACGTTTTGACACTGGCAACTCCACCTGGCAGGTGAAAAACAGATTTATTTATATATTTCAATTAATTGCAAGCTGGTCTAATGACAGGGAGAAAAAAATATTGTACAGGTGAAAACAGAAATAATTTTTAATTATCAATAAATTATCAAACATGCTGCCGCCGCCATGAAAATGCAAAAACCAGCCTTTTTCCGCGACGCTCCCGCCCCGTGGCAGGTCACTACACCGGGAGGACCCATAAAAAAGCCGGATTGCTCCGGCTTCTGTTACTCGTTGCTTAAAACGGTATGTTATCCCCGTACGGATCATCATTCCCCGCCTGTTGTTTTGGTGTGCTTCGCTGTCATAGGCTTTATCTCACAGCAGTAAATTAAAATTTTTGCGTTTTAACCCTTCACCTGTTCACCTTTTGATATTTTCTCTTTTAATTCATAATGTTAAGGGGTGAACAGTTTCACAAAAACTATTCACCAACTGTTCACCACTGTTCACCCTTGAAGCTCAATAAACAATCAAAAAGGTGAACAGTGAATAGTTTGGTGAACAGTTCATAAATAACTGCTCACCCTATAATATACTGATATAAAAGATATTTATGACAGGGTGAACAGTGGTGAACAGTTATTCCATAAGTTTAATTTTTGCTATCGTCATTAGTGACCGATACACATGATGGCATCCAGTCTTCTGATTCCTCCGTCAGTGTCACGTTTGAACGCAAACCGTGCTTCGTTTTCCGTTTCATATACTCCCTGCCATATTCCGCCATTGCCCCCGGCATATCTTTACCGAAGCGCGTCAGTGTTACAGGTTTACCAAACCCATGTGCCCTCATATAAGCCAGATAGGCATGATAGAGATACCTGCGTGGGCTGAATGGCACAATTTCAGCATTACCCACTAACAGGCCATCACACATTACCGACGCCATGAGATAGCCGCAGAAGTCCACCAGCGAATCCCCCTCTCGCTTTATCGCCAGTGCTTCTTCAGATTTCTGCTGCTCATATAACAGGCGTCTGGCTTCGTCCTGGTCAGCAAACCGTGTAAGCAGATGGCGAATCACTACCGCCAGCTCACCTTCTATTTTTTCCGCCAGCATTGGATCACGTTCGTTCTCCGGTACAACTTCCGAAAAATTGAATATCACCCGACGACGTGAGATCCCCCCGCTGCGGTCACTGAATGACATGGCGTTATTGTTAACCGCCAGCACTACTGCCGGAATACGCGTTGAGTAGGGGGCTTTGTGTTTCGGGTCAATTGCCACCTTGTCACCGCCTGTAATAGCCTTAATCCCTGCCCCATCACCAGCGTAGCGGGTCATATCCGGCATGATAATCAGCGAAAAGCCAACCACTAACGCGCGTTCCCTTGCATCTTCCAGCGCCTTCATGCTTGCCGATACTGTGTTGGCCTTACCCGCCAGCATGGTGCAAATCTCCGCCATCACGCTTTTACCACTTCCCCCTGGACCTGTTACCTCAATGAATAACTGCCAGTCGTACCGGTTCGCCAGCACCATGAATAATGCAGCCAGTACGCGATCCGCCTTGCGGTCATTCTCAGCCACCGAACGGCGTAACCACTTCCAGAAATTCGGCGCATGTGTTGCCAGCGTTTCCCCCTCTGCTGGTGGGCTGAAAGGTAATTCACTGGCAATTAACAACCAGTCGTTTTTGTTATGCTCCCGAAAATTACCTGTTCTGGTATCAAATACCCCGTTACTGAATCCAATCAGGTTACGGGCTGTATTCCCCATTACAGGCAAACTTAACTTCATGGTATCGACCGCCGATTTAATGGCGTTCTGCGAATAGCTGATCTCCGCATCAATGAAAATCTGTGCCATAGCTCGCTGTAATTCTTTATCCTGTACTGGCTCCCATACAACGCCGTTGTAATGGTGAACAGTGTCAGAGTCAGCATGAATCGCCAGTTCACCGCCATAATGTGCCAGGAGAACTTCGCCGCGTTGACTTGCTCCCATCTGGTTAAGCGCCAGTGATGAAGCGTTATCGTCTTTTACCCGCTCTTTTTTCTTTACAGGCAGTTCAACTACCTTTTTCTTTTCCGCCTGCTCTGCCCGTTCACGTTCCAGATATTCGCGCCAGTTCTCCCGTTTCTGGCTGTGCATTCCTTCAGGATAATAATCAGCATCCCTGACACCTGCCGCTGCCAGTTTCTGCCCGATGGTATTAACAAGCCCCGGACGCAATAACCCCGCCTGGTAGAGACGCACGCGATAGCGTCCGTCCGGTACGATTTGCAGGTTGTCCAGTTCGGCAAGTTGTTGCTCTCCAAGCCAGACAGGTGGCACGTTATCGCCAGCCAGTCGCCCGTCCTGTTCCTGCCACTGCTTCGCATGTGCCCACGCATCACTACCCGCAAAAATGATGACTTCCGTCATTTTGTCACGCGGCTGGTGTTTTAAATTTGGCGCTTTTTTCATTTCGGCTCTCTCCACGCGGCAATCATGTTTTTCAGTTCCTGCAGTTTTTTATCCACATCCACACGTGACACATGGTTATTTCTGGAAGTCGGGATTTCCCGCCGGAATCTGCTAATAAAGATCTCCACGTTCAGCGAACTATGAAATGAATAGCCATCACGAATAAAATACACACGGTCAAACATCAGTTCTTTTACCGTTACTCTGTTACCGTTCTTATCCAGATAAATAGCGCCGGGGATAATTTTGGGGTGTGCATAACCGCTGGCAGTCAAGCCAGATAAATATGTTCTCATGATTATTTATCCCCGATTTGAATCAGTATTCGCTTTCTTTATGGCATTTAATGCATCTGTGGCATTTTCAATGGTGCACCGTAACGAAATATCAAACTGCCCAAGCATTGCCAGTAACAAACCGATATTACCCATATCAATGCGCATGGCCTTTTCGTCATAGTCCTCATTTTCTGACGCATGCCACATCAGGCTACCAATTGACGCAACAGCCATTGATATATTGTCAGTAGCCCCATCAGCAGCGGAATAAACCTTTTTAGCAATATCATGCTCACAGTTAAAATGCGGATTAATCAGGTACTGGTAATTTGACATATCAGGCATGGCACACCCCCTGACGAATACGGGCGGCGAATACCATCACGTAGCCAGCCGGGGATTGCTGGCGTGCTTCCTGTTCGCTGGTGGCCTCAATGGTAATCACGCGCGGTTGTGCCGTGCTCAGGGCGATAAAACGCCAGATGTATTTATTCAGGTCGTGCGAGTACCGCCCTTGCGGGTGTGTGGTATGATTTAACATAGCTACCTCGATACTATCGTTATCGTTGGTGGTTAGAAGCCCGGTTAGTGTTCCCGCACTACCGGGCTTCGCTGTATTTAATGGTTGCGTATTTTTAATGCGGTACGTACCATTTAATTTCAGTTTATAACGATGGTACGTACCAATGCAAGAAGAAAATGTGAAACCAAAATTTGATCGCTCCGGCAGCACAAAGAAAAACATCCGCTTCGAAGACACATTGTTGCAACAAATTAACGAAGTTGCTGGGCCTGGTAATTTCAGCTCATGGGTAAAAAATGCTTGTCGTGATAAGCTACGCAAAGAAGGCATAGAACCCAAAGGCTGACAGCCAACCAGCAAGCCAGCACACTGATCACATTGCCCACCAGCCGCAAATGTGGCATTGTTGGTGATGCGTTCAAGTTTAGTGTGTATCCATTGGCGACCGCCCCCGGTCGCCTTTGTTTTATGTGCCATCACTCCCCCTTACACCGTCTGCGTTCTGCGAGTGGATGCAAGATAAGCATCGAGATCAGTGCGCATATACAGCACTTTGCGACCAAGCTTATGGAAAGGGATTTTTACCTTGCCAGTACACGCCCAGTTCGCCAGTGTTTGATTGTTAACGCCAAGGTAGGCAGCAGCTTCAGCACGTGTAAGGCGGTCAGTTGATAAATCAGATTTCTTTAAATTCATATCTATCACCGTGTACGTCTAAGTAACAACGGTGATAAATATCAATCAATGAGTATTTTGTTTTTAGCCCAATAGCCAGTTGCTGTGGGGCTGTTACCAGTTATTTAGCCTCAATAGCCAGCTATTAAAATACCGTAGCCAGCTATTGGGGGTGAACAAGCTCAAACGAAGAGTATTTATCAGGCTTTGGTGGTTGTGCCCCTGATTCTTTAATCCATCTATCTAGCGTGTTTTTACTTACTTTCCCATGGTAGTAAACAGAAAGCTCGTTCAATAAACCTGTTTTACTGGCTTTAGGGTACTTTTCCCATGTTAGTTTAATTACGTGCATAACTTCATTGTAATAATGATTTCTTGGTTTGCGCGCTTTTTCTTTCTGTGATAAGGATAAAGCATCCTTTATTTTTTTATCTTTTTCATGGTTCGATATAATTTCTTCAAAAAAAATCATTAAGCAATAACTCAACACCAACTCTAGTAAGTTTGTCTGCGTGATTACGCATTCCGACATGGTACAATGCAACTGCTGAATTTAAAGTATCGACAACCTGACAAGATAGTTTACTATCAAATATTAAAAAACCACATGAATCAATTTTTGCAGCTAATTCAATAGGATATTGCTCGATTTCACTTGATTCTAAACCATAACACAAAAGAAATTCTCTTGTTGGATATTTTGATTTATAAAAATAATCTCTTATATCATCAATCAAGCGTTTTATAGCCTCTATGGTGGAGTTTCTCGGGGATAAAGATACAGGAACGTTTAAAACTGAAGATTCTCGCCCACCAGTAATTAAATCATTCATAACCGAATAAATAATATATTGTTTGACCGATATATTGTTATCATCCATATATGTCATTCTTTTCTTGTACTATAGCAAATAGTAAACGACGTTTTTCATCATCACTCATGCCCTCCAGTGCGGAAAGCAATTGCGCATCGATAGATTTTTTACTCTCCACCAGCCCGGCATGTTCCTGAATTGCCCGTTCTATCCGTGACGCTGGCTCCAGCAATTCATCAGCACCAAAATGTAAATACCCCTGCGTTACGTCAGCACTTCGCATAGTACGGTGATTCATCAGGCGCTTGAGGATGTAATTGCCCACGCCCACCAGTTCGGCAACCGTTCCGAACGTCCGGCGCGCATCGTGCCATTTGAATGGTACAGGGGAGAGCATTTCATCGTTCGACTCTGAAACGGTAGCCGCGCTTATCCGGTCTATGATGTGCCGTGTCTCCTGAATAACGCCCTTCACACCAGGAAACACCAGCACATCATCAGCAGCTTTGTTTTTTAGCCTGCGAAGAAACATTTTCCGCAACGTATCAGTGATCGGCAGTTCAAGCGGATCCCCGTTTTTCGTGGTGTCTATCCAGAAAAAACGACCGCCCATATTCACGCGATCCCACGTAAGGCCAAAAATTTCTGATTTCCTCAGTCCGGTAAAAAGCGCCATTTCCACGGCATCGCATACCGTCACCGCTATATCATCCCTTTCCTGTTCGCCCTGGTCGCGCACAGCAGCTACAGCAGCAAACCAGCGGGGAAAATCATGCAGGCGGATACGTTCCGTTTTTCTTACCGTTCCGTGCCACTGGCGCTTGGTGCTCAGTACCAGAGTCGGCGGATCCGGTAAAAGAGTATTACCCGCATCATCACGGTAATGATCATGCGCAAACCGACACACAGCACGTAGCGCACGCGCCCATAAATCGGCCTGTGCCTTGCTTCCTGTACCAACCCCAGCCCGTAACGTGGTTTTATCAGCACCGAACCATACAGCCCCATCAGTGATGGCCTTATGCCGTTGTTCCACCCGTTCGCGGGAAATACTGGCGAGGGTACGGGCCATCCAGTCACCGGAATAATTCTGTAATATGCTGCGGTACTGTTTTTCTGTGGCGGGTTTCAGGCGGTGGCCACGATTTTTTACGTAGGCGTCAATCGCCTCACTCAGCGTTATCATGGCCTTGTTGTTAGTGCGCTTTGCTATGTTCGGATTTATCCCCGTTGTGGCGACTTCGCCAAGGAGTTCCATAGCTTTAGCCCTGGCATTATCCACGCTCAGATCAGGAAAACGCCCCAGCGTTGCACGAATAAATTTTCCGTTACGCTTACGGGAAATGCAGAAACTTTTCACACCAGACGAACCTACACGGACACGCAGCCCGTTAACCTCCGTATCACCATATTCGACCTGTCCATGTTCCGGCGTTGGCAGTTCTGCAATTTTTACTTTAGAGAATCTGAATAATTTCACTCATACACCCCACCAAGCGATCTGGTATCCTGGAAAATCGCTTGTTCTGCTCCAGGATACCTATAGGATACCGTAAAGAAGTATTTTGGGGTATATACAGGTATTTATACAGTAGTTTTAAAAAATACTAAGGTATTGAAAAGTATCGCTAAGTATCTGTAAGTAAAGGGTTATCAACCAACTCATAATCGCTTGGTCGCTGGTTCAAGTCCAGCAGGGGCCACCAGATATAGCAAAGGCTGACGAGAAATCGTCAGCCTTTTTCTTTTTATATATCAGTTACTTTGCGTGCCAGTAAGC
>SKEV01000414.1_pt1 | contig 21080 bp, 17 predicted proteins | sample 4819531 | NCBI WGS metagenome assembly SKEV01 (sample SAMN11008800, study PRJNA524170) | human gut metagenome | biome: Human fecal sample; material: Feces; isolation source: fecal sample from pouch patient p9, p28 | host: Homo sapiens | place: Israel: Tel-Aviv | collected 2016-08-01 | reverse complement strand
GCAGATATGCAGTGGATTACCTGTTATGTGGAAACCTGCCGTATCCGGCATGGAAGAAGCACATATCTGTGCAAAATCTAAGTAACAGGCGTATCCGCCGATATTTGGTCTGCCGCCTAAAGCGGCCGGAAGCACGTGACTTTAGTCATGTGAGGTTCACTCGGTAGTAACTACCGGGTGAGATAACCATAGTATAGAATTCGGACTTTGTCAAGCGATCAGCTCTTCAAATTTTTTCTGTTCCATCGGTTTATAATAATAGAATCCCTGCAGCTCGTCGCATCCTTCGGCGATCAGAAAATCTACCATCTCTTTCGTCTCCACACCCTCGCAGACAATCCATTTGTCTGTGCGTTTTAAAAGATGGAACATCTCTTCCAGCACAATTTTTCCTTTTTCGGAGAGGCCCGCCGAGAGGAAATGTTTGTCAATTTTAACTTCATCAAACAGAATATCCTTCAGCGAATTTAAGGACGAATATCCAGACCCAAAATCGTCCATGGAAATGCGGATATCCCGGTCGTGGAAAAAGCGGATCATCTGGTTGACGGCATCAATGTTATGAATGTACGTTGTTTCTGTGATCTCAAAAACCAGGTACTTCGAAGGAATCTGATAATGATCGAGCAGCTGTGTGATCCGCTGTGTGAACGTATCGATCTTGCGGAAATGAACCGGCGACACATTCAGCGAGAGCGGCAGCAGCGGAAGTTCGTTTTCCCGGCGGTCAGCGAGCCACTGGAAAGCAGCATTATACACATAATAGTCGAGCGACTCAATCTCTCCGGTCTCCTCCAGAATCGGCAGAAAGCTGTCCGGGAACCAGAGCGTGCCGTCCTCGCGCAGCCAGCGTACCAGCACCTCGGCGCTTGCAATTTCCTGCGCTTTTCCGCTGATTTTCGGCTGGAAATAAATCTGAAATTCTTTTTTCGCAAGGGCATTCTGGAAGGAATGAATGGTCTCCGCGCGCTTCTGTTCCGTGCTGGAAAGCTCGGCGTTGTATTCGAAGACGCAGGTGGAAGTTTCCTTCGCACGCCGCCGCGCAATGTTGGCATGAGAGATGACTTCCTCCGCTGGTGTGTCCGTGTCATTCAGATAATAGACGCCAGTGTTCAGCGTCATGTAATTCAGCGGGTACGATTCCAGCACTTCGCGGATCGCCTGCTTGTGATAGGCGGAAATCTTTTCCCGCACCACGGCCGGATCCTGCCCGGTGATATCGATAATGCCGACAAAGATATCGGAGTGATAGCGGTTCACAAAGAGTGTCTGCGGAAAGAGTTCCAGCTTTTTCAGGATGAAATTCAGAATGTTCGTACCCATTTCATAACCCCAGTAATCGTTGATCAGATGAAAATTGTCGACATCCGTCATCAGAAAGGCGTACTGCTTTTCTTCGCTTCTGTTATTGAGAAGCGTAAAAATTTTTTCTTTTAAAGAATCCGTGGAAATGCTCTCAGCAAGCATACTGCGGCGGGCGGCGAGAGGTCCGTTTTTCTGGAGCTGTTTTTTATACCGCTTGTCCTGGTACATTTTTTCGTCCGCCATTTGCAGCAGATCCATGATCAGATAATAATGATTTTTGCAGCTCAGCTCATATCCGACGGCATAGCTCAGCGGGTGATCCGCCGTCTGGTTGTAGGTGTCGATCATCGTCTGCAGCTGAAGATTCATCTGCTCCAGCTGGTTCCAGGTTGCATGATTCTGCACAATGACAAATTCATCACCGCCGAACCGCGCCAGAAAGCTGTCCTCGGTCAGAATGCGGGTCAGATAGGAGGCGAAGGTCTGGATAAAGACGTCGCCTTCTTCGTGGCCGTACGTGTCGTTGATTATCTTTAAATTGTTCATATCAAACATCATCACGCCGACATCGAGTGTATCGTCCGCGTTCTGAAGCTGGAGGAGCTTTTCTTCCAGCGACTTTTTATCGTGCACGCCGGCGACATCAAAGCCGGAGCGGCGGATCAGGCTTTTCAGATAATCGGTAAGCGTCAGTGCAGAGGCGCAGCCGAGCAGCGTAAGGATAATCAGAAGCGCAAAGGCGCGATGATCCAGCCCACGCTTGAAATGCAGAAGCAGCGATGTCAGAAAGACGACATAGAATGCGATCTGCAGATAGCACAGTTTGATGATTTTTTTGTTCTTTTCCATAATACTCCATACTTTCTAAATGCGTATGCAAAAAGTGAACCCTGCCATCGGTTCAGCTGGCATACACAATAATTTTCTTGGCCAGACTCTTATCCAGCCCGATTTTACTGCCCTTCACCATGACGAGATAATAACCGTGAAGCTCCGACAGAATCGAAATCCTGGCCCCGGGAACAAACCCAAGCGACTCCAGATAATGACGCTGCTTTTCCTGGCCGCAGATTTTATTGATGACGTAAAACTGATTGAAATCGGTTAAATTTAAAGGCATGCAGTTCCTCCTTTATTACGAGAGTACATCGAGTTAGAATTGCCTAACAGACAGTATAGCATAACATATTTGGAACAAAATAGAAAACTTTTTCATTGAGAAATTTTTTCAAAAAGGTTTTACGGGGGCGGATGCATTTTTGCGTTTCTTATTTTGGGGGAATCATGTATAATGGAAATGAAACATCAGTGACAAACTATGACATGGGAAAAGGAAGAGAAAACAATGAAACCTAGAATAAAAATCCTGCTGCTTGCAGTTCTGATCGCAGCACTCTGCAACTGTATGCTGATGATCGGAATGACAAAAAAGAAAGAGAACAATACAATTCCAAAAGACGCCAGCCTGATCTGCGAAGAAACCGTATCGCCGAATAAGGACTATATCACGGATGAAAAAGACCTGGTGAATTACACCGTGCGCGTCTATCAGGAAAAAAACAACGACATCATCGTCTATGCGGAATCCAATTCGCCGCTGTTCGATGAAGCACAGTACATCGTAACATGCGACCACGCCATCACCGCCGACGATGTCCAGATCAAATGGACAACCCTCATGGGCAGCACCGAAGCGAGCGAGAAAGATGAGATCGGACTCGCACACGTTTCGATCTCAAAAGACGGGGAAGTGTTCAATGAAAAGACGATCAGCTTTGTGGCGAAAGCGGTGAATGCGGTTACGGATGTGATAGGGTAAAGAAAATAGGATAACAAAAAAAGAAACGAGCAACTCCCTCGGCTCACGATGAGCTTACCGGACAAAAACCCCGTTTCTTTTTTTATGTTAAATATAGTACATTATTTGTCAAGAACCGCATAGCATTTTACATCGCCAAAATCGTGGCCACCAGTTTCTTGCACTGCACGAGCAGTGAGGACGGAATCGCATACTCATCAAGTGAATGTGCGCCTGCGCCCTGGATACCGAGGCTGCAGAGGGCGGGGATTCCGATGCGGGTGACGAAGGAGGTGTCGGAGCAGCCGCTCTGCTGGATGCCCTGCGGGATTGGTTCGCCGAGGAGTTTACAGCTTTCCTGATAGAGGGAGAGGAGGCGGTCGGCACCGTCGACCATTTCCATGGCGGGGTAGTAGCCGTTCTGTTCCATGGTGCAGCTTGTGCCAGGAACGGTGACGTGTTCGCAGAGATTTTTTAAGAAAGCGATGGCTTCCTCATACTGAGCATTTGCCGCATAGCGGATGCCGATGGAAAACTCACAGGAATCCGGGATGACATTGGCTCCGGTTCCGCCTGAAATACGGCCGCAGTTGAATGAAAGATAGCCGAACACCGAGCGGCTCTCAATCTCTGTAATCATGCGCGCCGCCTGCAGAATCGCACTCGCGCCTTTCTGCGGCTCCTTTCCTGCATGAGCCGCTTTGCCCTTTACTTTCACGCGAATGATCGCGCCGCCGTTTCTTCTCGTAGTCACTTCGCCGCTGGTGTAGCCCGATTCCAGATTAAAAGCCGCCTCACAGCCGCTGGCATACTGCTCGACAAGCTTTCCGGCCTCGCCGTGGGAAAATGCATGGGCGACTTCCTCATCACCGGTGAGCACCAGTTTGATCTGTCTGTCCTCATACCCGACCGCATTCAGTGCGCGGAGCACAAACAGCGCGATCACATCGCCGCCCTTCATGTCATAAACGCCTGGACCGTACACGCGGTCATCCTTCACAAGAAACGGTTCCGGGCCGAACTTTCCAACCGCATGAACTGTATCCATATGCCCAAGCAGAAGAATCGGCTTCTTTTCCTGCGGCCGGGTCCACGCGGCAAACGTCGGGCCAGCCTTCTCAAAGTGATGAATCTGACGCTCCATGCCGAGCGCATCACAGTACGTATCGAGATGCGCCGCAATCCGCTCATTCGCCTCGCGATCAGCCGAAGGCGTTTCAATGGAGACAAGATTTTTCAGCAGCTCCATCATACTGTGTTCGTTTTTCTCGAGATAGGCAAATGCCTGTTCCGTTCTTTTATCCATAAACATTCTCCATTTCTTATGTTTTATAAAGTGATTTTCATAATCCGTGCCGGCCGTCCCCTGCCGCCGCTGATTTTGCCGATCGTGGTCACACAGTTTTCCTGTTCCAGCCGCAGAATCAGCCGGTTGGCGCTCCGCTCCGTGATCCCCATATCTGCAGCGAGCTGTGCGGAAGTGATTACCTGATCATGTGACCGCAGAATCTCTTTCAGTTTTTCATACGTACTGCTGCTGATGTGAAGCCGGTGCAGAAGATACGCCGTGTGATCGGTCGGGTCATTGATCTTAATTTCGGTAAACTGATGCTCATCCTCCGCAATATAGTTCGCGCCGGAGCGGTCCGCGATCGAGTGGTTGAGCGCCATCGCCGCGCGGGATTTCGCCTCCATGGGAGTATCACCGTAGCCGATGCCGATCCACAGCCGGTTGTGCGGCGTCTGCTGTCCGTGAAACAGAATCTTCTGATATTCCCCGTTCTGAATAAATTCCCGCATCAGAACCGGACGGGATGACATGATATAAAAAATAGAAGCGCCCTCGGAGAACGCAGCAGCCCCCATGCGGTGGGCAGCAGAGTAGATCAGCTCGCGCATCTCATTCTGATAATGAATCTTCTCCCATTCCCGGAGCGAAAGATCCGTCTCCTGATCAAAGGAATAATCAAAATAGATCTGCACGGAAGCACTCTGCCCGCGGTTCTTCTGCGCCGTATTTTCCAGAAACTGAAGATGATAAACCTGTTCCAGAATTACATCCTCGGAAACCGAGATGCGGATGCAGGGAATGCCTTCTGCCGACAGTGCCTCATACGTTTTTTCCATGTTGGTAAAGCAGATTTTCGCCCCGTTGTGAAAATAGTTGTAACGGTGAAAATCCGTGAGGGCATTCTGAAAATCGCCCTGATCGGGAGAAGAGCCGTGTGCCACAAGGACGCGGCCATTGGAAATGCCGATCTCTTCCAGCGTTTCCTGCACAAGCTGTTCCTCATACATATCGATACTGATGACATCCGGCACGCAGGAATAACGGACAGCAGATTCCGCCAGCGCTTTTAAGATGGAAGCCTGATTGTGCGGAAGAAAGGTCCAGGGAACGTTTGGCTCCAGCCGCTTTAAAGCATAGTGATAGTTGGTCGGCCCAGTAAAAATAATGCCGGATACTTTCCCTTTCTGAAACTGGGCAGCCGCTTCCAGACCGTACCGGTAATCGTTGGAACGCCGGTAGACCACTTCAAGGTCCGGCATGCGCTTCTCCAGCGTTTTCTGAATCCTGTCGCAGATATGGTCAGAACCTGTTACGCCGATTTTCATATATAAAATTCCTTTCCAAGAATTAAAGACATAAAAATGAATTATAGCATAATTTTACACCTATTAAGGACGAAAGGCAAATGGTAAGATGTAGAAGAATTGTTTTTGAAAATTTTTTTCAAGAATGGAGAGTGGAAAAGAAATGAAAAATCAACGTATGTTAGATGAACTGACCGAATTGATGCGGATTGATGTGTCGAGCGGTCAGGAGACGGAGATTGCAGAGCATCTGGTGAAAAAACTGGAGCAGATGGGATTTGCGATTACGCGGGATGAGGCCGGGGCTACGTTTGGCGGCGTGTGCGGCAATATTCTGGCGGTTCGGGAAGGAGAGCGGGACGGTGTTGTCTGTTTCTGTTCCCATATGGACCGTGTGCCGGGCGGCATTGGAATCAAACCGGTGGAGGAGGATGGAATCCTTCGTTCTTCGGGCGACACGATTCTGGCGGCGGATGATCTGTCCGGTGTGGCAGCCATTTTAGAGGGCGTGCGTCAGGCGATTGAATCCGGGAAGGCGCTTCCGAAACTGGAGATCCTCTTTACGGTCGGCGAGGAGGCCGGTCTGTACGGTGCGAAAGCATTCGATGTAAGCCTGCTGACATCAAAAACGATGTATGTGCTCGACTCCCCGGGACGCATCGGCCGAATTGTAAATGGTGCGCCGGGCCGTGCCCTTCTGGAAGCACAGGTTTTCGGCAAGGCAGCCCATGCGGGAAATGAGCCGGAGAAAGGCATTGATGCGGCAAAAATTATGGCGGAAATGCTCGCAACGATGGAGACGGGAAGACTGGATGAAAATACAACGTCGAACTTTTCTCACCTCTGGTCCAAAACATGCGAGGCAATGAACGTTGTCTGCGACCACGCAATCCTGCGCGGAGAGATGCGGAGCCGGTCGGGAGAAAAACTCGACCGCTATGAAGCGTATTTCCAGTCGCACTGCCGTGAAATCGCAGAAAAGCGCGGTGCGCGTGTGGAATTTAAAAGAGAAAACACCTTCCTGCCGTTCTTCATCCCGGAGGATTCCGAGATGATTCAGATCGTCACGGAATCCCTGAAAGAGATGGGAGTCGAACCGCAGATCAACGGCGGAGGCGGCGGTATGGACGGCAATATTTTCAATCAGAAGGGAATCACCTGTGTCGGTATCGCAACAGGATATTTCAAGAATCATTCGACCGAAGAATATCTGCATCTCGATGACTTCTATCATGCCGGAGAGCTTGTGGCGCGGATAATTGGAAGGATTGCATAAATATGCAAAATATAAAATAAAAACTGGATAAAACTTGCAAAATAAAAGGAAATTATGTATAATTTCAAATTAAAAAGAGCAAGGGAGAAAAAGAAATGGCTGAGATTTTAACAAACAACGCAATGTTCTCCAGCTTCATGATTGTTCTGATCGTGTTTGCACTTGGCGACATTGTCGGTAAAATTACAAAAGGAAAGCTGTCCGGAATGATGGTCGTCATGCTCCTGTTCCTGGTAGGCTTTCTGACGAAACTGATCCCGGCGGACATCATCGACCAGGGAGGCCTTACGGCGTTATCAAAACTGGCAATTGCGATGGTACTGTTCAACATGGGTACTACCCTGAACGTGAAACAGCTGATCGAGGAGTGGAGAACCGTATTAATGGCGGCACTCTGTATGCTGGCGTCCTGCCTTGTGATGTTTCTGGTATCCCCGATCATCGGATTTGACACTATGCTCGTCGGCATGCCGGTTATCAACGGTGCGGCAATGGCAACTTCGCTGATGGCAAGCGCCGCAGCAGAAAAAGGACTGGCAACGGCGGCAGCACTCTGTGCAGTCATCTATTCCGTACAGAAATTCGTCGGTGCGCCGATCGCATCTGCCATGGGTATCCGTTACGGAAAAAAACTGCTGAAAGCATACCGCGAGAATCCGGCGCAGTTTAAAAAGCAGGAGACCGGAAACGGTGCTTCCGCAAAAGTTTCCTTTGCAGATAAACACAAAGAATGGTATTCCGCCAACGTCATGATGGCGCTCGTTGCAGCCGGTTCCTGGGTTGCCCACATCCTTGGCGATCTGACTCCGATCAACTACAGCATCTGGGCGCTGCTTCTCGGTGTTGCCTGTGCCGCTTCCGGACTCGTTCCGACAAAACCGCTGCAGAAATCGAATTCCTACGGCCTGATGATGGTTGCAGTTTTCGGTTCCATCATCCCGTCCCTGGCGAAGGTTTCCTTGAGCGATCTCGGTACGATGGCATTCCAGACGATTGTTCTGTTCATCGCGGCTCTGATCGGTGTTGCGCTGGTTGGATGGATTCTTCCGACCTGGAAACTTGTCGGAGACAAGGATCTGGCTGTCGGCATCGGTGTCGAGCAGTTCCTCGGATTCCCGAGCAACGTGGTCATCTGCCGCGAGGTCGGCGATGCGGTCGGAGAGACACCGGAGGAGAAAGCGTTTATCGAAGATACCTTAAACGTGCCGTATGTCGTGGGAGGAATTACGGTGATTACGGTTCTGTCCACGATGCTGGCTGGATTTGTTATCAATATGCTGTAAAATTTTAAAATCATAGGAAAAGAAACATGACCTTGATGCAGAGGAAGAGTCCCCTGATCAAGGTCATGTTTTATGTTGGCATGCGGAGCAGTTCCCTCTGCATGAGACGATTAACTTTACGAGAAAAGAAAAAAATATCCCCCCACCCGGCTTGTGAGAGCCTGAAATATCAAATATAATGAACGAACAGTACATGGATCAGGCGCGCAGATCATGGGAGTACAAAGAAAAAAAGCGGTCAGTCCGGGTAAAAACGGTCTGAAAATGGGAGGAAAAGGATGAAAAAGAAAATATTATCTTTGATGCTGATGGTGGCTCTTGCAGCATCCCTTGCGGCATGCGGTCAGGACAGCGGGAAAAACAGCAACAGTACAGATTTGTCGAAAACAGAGACGGAAGCTTCTTCTGGCCAGACAGGGGAGGAAGAGACGACCCTGGTTTACGGTTCTGCTGATTATACCAGGATTAATCCGGCGATGGATGAGCACGGTGAAATTAATCTGCTGCTGTTCAACGGACTGACCGCACACGATGCGGATGACAACATTGTTCCGGGTCTGGCAGAAAAATGGGAGTACGATGCAGAAACCTGCACCTACACCTTTCATATCCGGGACGGCATCCAATGGCATGATGGAGAAAAATTTACGGCGGATGATGTGAAATTCACCATCGAAGCGATCATGGATCCGGAAAACGGATCTGAAAATGCACCAAATTATGAGGATGTAGAAGAGATTACAGTTATAGATGACAGCACCGTTTCCTTCCGCCTTTCCGAGCCGAACGTGGCTTTCCTGGAATACATGACGATGGCCATCCTGCCGAAGCACCTGCTGGAAGGTGAAAATATGCAGGAATCGGATTTCTTCCGTGCACCGGTTGGAACCGGCCCGTATAAACTGGAGAGCTGGGACGAAGGCCAGTCGATTGTTCTGGTAAAAAATGAAGATTATTACCTTGGGGCACCAAAGATTGACAAGGTCATTTTCAAAATTGTACCAGATGATAATGCACAGGCGATGCAGCTGGAATCCGGCGAACTGGATCTGGCGCTGCTTGACCCGAAAAATGCGCAGAATTTCAAAGAAAAAGACGGTTTTACCTGCTACGACATGACAACGGCAGATTACCGCGGAATCTTATTTAACTTTGCGAATGATTACTGGACGAAAAACAGGGACATCATTCCGGCCGTCTGTTATTCGATTGACCGCCAGGCCATTATCGATTCTGTGCTTCTTGGCGAGGGAATGGCGGCATACAGTCCGCTGCAGCGGAACATTTACAATAACGAAAACGTAGAACATTACGATTACAATCCGGAAAAAGCACAGGAAATTCTGGAAGCGGCCGGATGCACCAGAAACAGCGATGGTTTCTATGAGCGGGACGGCGAAGAAATCGGTTTTGTCATCAGCGTGATGTCCGGTGAGCAGGACCGCATTGATATTGCCCAGGCAGCAGCACAGCAGCTCCGGGAAACCGGAATCAACTGTACCGTAGAAATTCCGGCACAGATGGACTGGGGCGGACAGATGGCCTGCCTGATCGGCTGGGGAAGCCCGTTCGATGCGGACGATCATACATATAAGGTTTTCGGCACGGACAAAGGGGCGAATTATTCGAGCTATTCCAACGAAAAAGTAGATGAATATCTGTCACTTGCACGTCAGAGCGACGACCCGGAGATGCGGAAGGAATACTACGGAAAATTCCAGGAAGAGCTGGCAGAAGATCCGGCCTATGCATTCATCTGCTATATCGATGCAAATTATGTAGCGGACTCCGGCATTCAGGGAATTTCCGAGGATACCGTACTTGGCCATCACGGCGTTGGTATTTTCTGGAATATTCAGGACTGGACAATGACAGAATAAATAAAGAAAAAGCAGACGAAGGGGGTATGTTTACCCCCTTTTTGTCCGTACAGGAGAAAAACAGAATGGAAGAACGATTAAAGGTGGAGCATCTTTCGGTCAGCTTTTTTACCGATGAGGGGGAAGTGCAGGCGGTCCGCGATGTCAGCTTTTCCCTGAATGCAGGTGAGGTGCTCGCTGTTGTAGGCGAGTCAGGCTGCGGAAAAAGTGTGCTCTGCAAAAGCATTATGAAGCTGCTGCCGGAGAATGCAAAGATCAAAAACGGAAAAATTCTGGTCAATGGAGAAGAAATTGCAGGATACGGGGAGCGAAGAATGCGGGAACTGCGGGGAAAACTGTTCTCGATGGTTTTCCAGAATCCGATGACTTCCTTAAATCCGACGATGACAGTCGGAGCGCAGATTGCAGAGGCAGTGCGGGCGCATCAGAAAGACATGGGAAAAGAAGAAGTGGAACAGAGAGTGACAGAACTGATGCAGCTGGTGGGAATCGAGCAGGCAGAAGAGCGGAAAAAGGCATATCCGTATCACTTTTCCGGCGGAATGCGGCAGCGGATCGTACTGGCGATTGCGCTGGCGGGCAATCCGGAAATTCTGTTTGCTGATGAGCCGACGACAGCGCTGGATGTGACGATTCAGGCACAGATTCTGGACCTGCTTCGGGAAATTCAGAAAAAACTGGGAACGGCGACGGTCTTTGTCACACATGACCTTGGCGTTGTAGCGCGGATCGCAGACCGGGTAGCTGTCATGTATGCGGGAAAAATAGTAGAGATTGGAACCGTGGATGAGATTTTCTATGATCCCCGTCATCCGTATACGTGGGGACTGCTGCGTTCCATACCGGCGTTTTCGAGGGGAAAAGAAAGCCTGCCGTCTATCCCGGGAATGCCGCCGTCTCTTCTCCATCCGCCGAAGGGCGATGCCTTTGCCAGCCGCAATGCTTATGCGCTGGAAATTGATTTTGAGGAGGAGCCGCCGATGTTCCGGGTCACAGACAGCCATTATGCGGCAACATGGCTGCTGGATGAGAGAGCACCGAAGGTTGTGCCGCCGATAGGAGGAAACACAGATGGAACATGAGATTTTGCTGGATGTGCGTCATCTGACCCATATTTTTCCACTGTCCCGGAAAACAGCAGTCAAGGCAGTCGATGATGTATCGTTTCAGATTCGAAGAGGAGAAATTTTTGGACTGGTAGGAGAATCCGGTTCCGGAAAATCTACCGCTGCACGCTGTGTGATGAATATTTATCAGCCATATGCCGGCCAGATTTATTATAAAGGGATTGATACCTGCGACAGAGGCCAATTCCGGAAAAATAAAAAAATGCTGCAGACGACACGCCAGATGATTTTTCAGGATTCCGGTTCCAGTCTGAATCAGAGGATGAAGGTCCGCGACATTATTGAGGAGCCGATGCGCGTGCAGAAAATCCGGCCGCTGCGGGGAAGCTATGAGGAGGAGGCCAGATTCCAGATGAAATACGTGGGGCTGGATCCGGAATATCTGAAAAAATATCCGGGAGAATTGTCCGGCGGACAGCGGCAGCGCGTTGCGATTGCACGGGCACTGACGATGGAGCCGGAGCTTCTGGTGGCGGATGAACCGATTGCATCGCTGGACGCGTCGATACAGGCACAGATTGTGAATCTGTTCCGTCATCTGCAGAAGGAGCACGGTTTTTCGTTCCTGTTTATTGCGCATGATCTGGATATGGTCGAATTTCTGTGTGACAGAGTAGGTGTGATGTACCATGGAAAACTGGTGGAGACCGGCCCGGCGCGAGCCGTGTTTGAAAATCCGCTGCATCCGTATACGAAAGCACTGATCGCGGCCATTCCGATTCCGGATCCGCGAAGGGAAAGAGCGCGAGCTGTACCGGATTTTTCCAATACAGAATTTCCCCGGACGGGAACACTGCGGGAAGTGGAAAAAGATCATTTTGTGCTGATGGAGGGAGGCGATGCAGGATGAAAAGCCGGAACAGAGTGCTTTACTATGGAAAAAAAGCAGCGGCATTTCTGGCAAGTGTTCTGCTGCTGTCGGTGCTCGTATTTTATATTTCAAGGCTTGCGCCGGGAGATCCGCTGGTATCATATTACGGAGACCGCGTGGAAAAAATGACGCCCGAAGAAAGAGCGTGGGCCGAAGAAAAATTGGGACTGAAGGATCCCATTTCCGTACAGTATATCCGCTGGGCAGGCAATGCGCTGCATGGGGATTTCGGAATTTCGTACAAATATAAAATGGATGTAACGCGCGTGATCGAGGGAAGAATTGGAAATACGCTGGTGCTTGGCGGCATTGGATTTCTGCTGATTTTCACCCTCGCGCTGCTTCTTGGAATTCTCTGTGCATGGAAGGAAGATACATGGCTGGACCGCATCATCTGTAAGGTGGGAACCATCACGGGATGTATTCCGGAATTCTGGCTGTCGCTGCTTCTGATTCTTGTTTTTTCCATGCAGCTCAAATGGCTGCCGAGTTCCGGTGCCTACTCTGTTGGAAAACAGGCAGATTTTTCTGAACGTGTCTGTCATCTGATCCTGCCGATGACGGTCGTAGTGCTGAGTCATTTGTGGTATTACGCATACATGATCCGCAATAAAATTCTGGATGAAGTGCGGGAAGAGTATGTGCTTCTGGCAAGAGCCAAGGGGCTGAAACGAAAGACGGTTCTGTTCCGGCATTGCCTGCGGAATACGATTCCGTCGTATCTTGGCATCATGGCCATTTCTGTTCCGCATGTGCTGGGGGGAACCTATATTGTAGAAACGGTTTTCTCGTATCCCGGTATCGGAACGCTGGCGTATGAGAGCGCACGGTACAAAGATTACAATCTTCTGATGCTGCTTTGCCTGATGTCCGGAATCGTTGTGATTCTGTGCAATATGGCGGCACAGATCATCAACGAGAGAATTGATCCGCGGATGCGGGAGAAAGAAGCGGCAGAAACATCGGAGGTAATGATGCTGTGACAGAAAAAACACAATTATTTCAATTTGCAGGAGAGAGGCCTGCGGAAAAAACAGAAGCAGAAAAAAAGAAAAAATGGTATCAGGACCGGCCGGTGGCAGCAGAGCTTTTTCTGGGGCTTCTTGTGCTGGGCTGCCTTTTCTGTGGGCAGATCATGACGAAGGATCCTTCGTATATGGATCTGAAAAACTGTTCCGTCATGCCGTGCCGGGAATTTCTGTTTGGAACCGATACGATGGGAAGAGATATTTTCTCGATGATCTGGTACGGCGGCAGAATATCGCTGGCGATCGGTCTGCTTTCTACGCTGATTTCCACTGTGATTGCCGTTCTCTTCGGCGCAGTCAGCGGATGTGCACCGGCGTGGCTGGACGCGCTTCTGATGCGGCTGACCGAGATCTTTTTGTCGGTGCCGAATCTTCTTCTTGTCATTTTTCTTCTGGCCGCTGCGGGAAAATCCAATGTGATTACGATTTCTGCCGTGATCGGAATGACAAGCTGGACAAGCATTGCAAAGGTTGTGCGGACCGAAGTACGGCAGATCCGGAACAGTGAATACGTGATTGCGTCGCGCTGTATGGGAGGCAGTTTTTTCTATATTTTATGGCACCATCTGGCACCGAACTTTTTTTCGTCTATTATGTTTATGGTGGTTATGAACATCCGAAGTGCGATTGTAGCAGAATCCACACTGAGTTTTATGGGAATCGGTCTTCCGCTGGAGGTGATTTCCTGGGGCAGCATGCTGTCACTTTCGGAAAAAGCGCTGATGACAAAGGCATGGTGGATCATTCTGATCCCGGGTGTTTTTCTGATTGTGACGCTGCTTAGTTTTACAAGCATTGGAAATTATCTGCGGAAGCAGGCAAACAGAAAACAGAGAAATCTGTGAGCTGTTCAGAGAGGCTGCGGTCTGTGGGGAATCCCTGCAGACTGCAGCTTTTTTGTCTTGCAATCAAATACAGGGATTGCTATAGTGAAAAGCAGAAAGAGTATTTTTAATACCTAAAAAACAGCGGGAGGAGAAGGAAATGCTGAAGAGTCAGGAAATGCGGAAACTTGCACCGGAGATGGATCCGCTCCGGATTGGAACAGGATGGAAAAAAGAGGATCTTGAAAAACCGCAGATTATGGTGGAGAGTACGTACGGGGACAGCCACCCGGGAAGCGGCCACTTAAATCTGCTGGTCGAGGAAGTGCGGAAAGGCGTTGCGGAAGCGGGGGGCTTCGGGGCGCGGTATTTCTGCACCGACATCTGTGACGGCGAGAGCCAGGGAACGGACGGCATCAACTACAGTCTTGCGAGCCGCGAGATGATCGCCAATATGATCGAGATCCACGCGAATGCGACACCGTTTGACGGCGGCGTCTATCTGTCGAGCTGCGACAAGGGTATGCCGGGCAATCTGATCGGCCTTGCGCGTGTCGATATTCCGGCGGTTGTTGTGCCGGGCGGAACGATGAATGCGGGACCGGAGATGCTGACACTGGAGCAGCTTGGCATGTACAGCGCAAAATTTGAGCGCGGTGAGATCGACGAGGAGAAGCTCGACTGGGCGAAATGCAATGCCTGCCCGAGCTGCGGTGCCTGTTCGTTTATCGGAACGGCATCCACGATGCAGATCATGGCGGAGGCACTCGGCCTTGCCCTGCCTGGAAGCGCTCTGATGCCGGCGACAAGCCCGGATCTTCTGGCATATGCACGGGAGGCAGGCCGACAGGCGGTAAAACTGGCACAGATGGAGCATATGCGGCCAAGCGATCTTGTGACGAAAGAGAGTTTTGAGAATGCGATTCTTGTCCACGCGGCAATTTCGGGAAGCACAAACTGCCTGCTGCACATCCCGGCCATTGCGCATGAGTTCGGCATCGAGATCACCGGCGACACATTCGATCGTCTGCACCGCAATGCGCGGTATCTGCTCGATGTCCGCCCGGCAGGAAGATGGCCGGCAGAGTGCTTCTATTATGCGGGCGGCGTTCCGGCGATTATGGAAGAAATCAAAGATCATCTGCATCTCGATGTGATGACAGTGACCGGAAAGACACTGGGTGAAAATCTGGCGGAGCTTCGTGAAAATGGATTTTATGAGAAGTGCAGCGGATGGCTCGCAAAATTTAATGAGCGGTATGGAACTTCGATTACAAAAGAAGATATTATCCGCCCGTATGACAAGGCGATCGGAACGGACGGCAGCATCGCTGTTCTGCGCGGAAACCTTGCGCCGGAGGGAGCCGTCATCAAACACACGGCCTGCCCGAAAGAAATGTTCCACGCCGTCCTCCGTGCCCGACCGTTCGACAGCGAGGAGGAGTGCCTCAATGCCGTGCTGAAACATAAGGTTCAGAAAGGCGACGCCGTCTTCATCCGCTACGAAGGCCCGAAAGGCAGCGGTATGCCGGAGATGTTCTATACTTCCGAGGCAATCAGCAGCGACAAAGAGCTTGGAAAGAGCATCGCGCTTATCACCGACGGCCGTTTCTCCGGCGCCTCCACCGGCCCGGTCATCGGCCACTGCAGTCCCGAAGCTGTAGACGGCGGCCCGATCGCACTCGTCGAGGAAGGGGATTTGATTGAGATTGATGTGAAGGAACGAAAACTTAACATCATCGGAATCGCCGGTGAGCGCAAGTCCATGGAAGAAATCGATGCGATCTTAAAAGAACGCCGCCAAAACTGGAAACCGCGCGAGCCGAAATACAAAAAAGGCGTACTCCGTCTTTTCAGCCTCCACGCAGCAAGCCCGATGAAAGGGGCGTATCTGGAATACTAAAAATACTTGCGTTTTTCTGGGATGGTCTTTAGAAGTTAAGGCAGAGCAAAAAATGGAGGAAGGAGCAACAGAAAAACAAGTGAAAGAAAATACCTAAAAAACAAACTGTTCCTGTATAATGTTGCATCTCTTCAGAAAATGGTCGGAAGTCCAGATTCTGTACAGAAGAATGTGGTGCTGGAGAACAATTCGCTGTCGGCGGAGCAGATTACCGGTGTGGAAAACCGAAAGAGCAAGGCAGGCGAAGCCGTTCTTCCGGTACTGCGCAGTGTTTCGCTGTTTCTTCTCGGGCTGCTTGGCGTGCTTCTGATTCTGCTGACGCTGCTTGTGATTGCGGCGGAGGCGGCGCGGATCATCTGCCTTGGACCGGCGGCAAAGAAACAGCAGCAACCGATGCAGAACTCGCCCGCAGATTTCCGGCGGTCGAGCCAGGCGAATATACGCGTGTCTGCCATCTGATCGAGAAACATATCTACGGTGAGATTCTGCTGTCTCCTTATGAGGAACGTACGCTGAACCATTTTCTGGAAAAGCTGATGGAGCCGGTACCGGGCTGCAGCTGGAAAATGCGGCTGAAGCTGCGCTATGCGTGTCTGCGCCGTGTGAATACGAAGAAAAAGAAGAGAAAGCACAGCGCTTTCCAGCAAAAATAAGGGTTAGGAAAACAAATGAAAAGAGGGATTTTACCATGAAATTTGTAACATTTAATATTCGCTGTGATTTTGGCCAGGATGGAGCCAATAATTTTATCTACCGCAGACCTCTGATTCTGGAAAAAATCAGACAGGAAAAGCCGGATATCATCGGTTTTCAGGAGGTACTGCCGCATGTGGCTGCCTGGCTGAAGGAAAATCTGACGGAATATTACATTGCCGGATGTGGAAGAGAAAAGGATCTGACCGGTGAGGCAATGATCATTGCCTATCGGAAAGAACGTTTTCAGAGTGTGAGCCTGGAAACCTTCTGGCTGTCACCGACACCGTACGTGCCGGGATCCCGCTATCCGGTACAGAGTATGTGCCCGCGTACTGCGACGGATGTGGTATTTGAGGATATGGAGACCGGAAAAGTGTTCCGCGTCATCAACACCCATCTGGATCACGAGTGCGCCGGGGCGAGAAAGCTTGGCCTGGAGCAGATTCTCGCACATCTGAGAGCAGAGAAAGCATTTGCCGATGTGCCGGTGATTCTTAGCGGCGACTTCAATGCCGAGCCGGACAGCGAAGAGATGAAACCGCTGAGGGAAACTGCCGGTCTTGTGAATGCGACGGAAGGAATCGGCATTACCTTCCACAACTATCATCGCGATGATCCGAACGATCCGCAGTGCTCGATTGACTACATCATTCTCAAAGGGGACTGGGAACTGAAAAAGGTGGAAAAATGGACGGAGCAGAAGGACGGTGTGTGCCTTTCTGATCATTATCCGATCTGTGCGGAACTTATTTAAAATATGGATGCAAGAGGCGGCCGCCGGGAGAAAAAATCTTCTGGCGGCGTTTTTTTACGATGGTTATAGGAAAAACTTATAACAAGTCAAAGAAAAAAGGGAATATACAAACGCCGCATTTTCTGTTATGATAGGTTACGTTACAAAACCTATCAGATTAGTATAGAAAGAAAAATTACGAAATAACAGGAGATTATTCATATGGCAAGAGGAATTGACACAAAATGTATCCATTTAGAAGAGGACGAGGGACAGTGTAGCCACTACGGCGCACTCAGCTACCCGATTTATCAGACCGCAACGTATGCGCATCCGGGCGTAGGACAGAGCACCGGATTTGATTACAGCAGACTGCAGAACCCGACCAGAGAGCATCTGGAGAAGATGGTGGCTGCACTGGAAAACGGAATTGATGCGTTTGCATTAAGCTCCGGCATGGCAGCGATCTCTCTTCTGATGGAGCTGTTCCGCCCGGGAGACCACATCATTGCGGATTCCGATCTGTACGGCGGAAGCATTCGTCTGTTCCACCATGTGAACGAGAAAAACGGCGTCGAATTTTCCGGCATCGACTGCTGCCGTGATGACGTGGAAAGCTATGTGAAAGAAAATACAAAAGCCATCTACATCGAGACCCCGACGAACCCGATGATGAACGTAACCGACATCCGAAAGATGGCGGATATTGCAAAACGCCACAACCTGATTCTGATCGTGGACAACACCTTCATGTCTCCGTACTTCCAGAACCCGCTCGATCTCGGCGCGGATGTTGTCATCCACAGCGGCACGAAATACTTAAGCGGCCACAACGATACGCTGGCAGGCTTTATCGTGACAAACCGTGAAGACATTCAGGAAAAACTGCGTTTCCTGATTAAGACAACAGGTGCAGGTCTTGCTCCGTTTGACTGCTGGCTGGTGCTGCGCGGCATGAAAACTTTAGGCATCCGCATGGAAAGATCTCAGGAGAATGCAGAACAGATTGCTGCATGGCTGCAGAAACAGAAGGCGGTTACGAAAGTAATCTATCCGGGACTGCCGGATCATCCGGGCCATGAGATTATGAAAAAACAGGCAAGAGGCTTCGGTGCCATGCTGACAATCCAGCTCGAGAGCAAAGAGTTTGCCCTTGCCATTCTGGAGAAGGTAAGAATGATCCGTTTCGCAGAGAGCCTCGGCGGCGTGGAGACACTCGTTACGTATCCGACGACGCAGACCCATGCCGATGTGCCGAAGGAAATCCGTGAGCGGAACGGAATTACGGAGAGCACCCTCCGCTTCTCCGTTGGAATTGAAAATATCGAGGACCTGATCGGCGAGCTTGAGAAGGTTTTTGCAGAAATTGAGGAAGAGAAAAATGACGGAAAGAAATCTTGATTTTGACAGAATCATCAACCGAAAAAATACAGACTGTTTAAAATATGACTTCGCAGTAAAACGCGGTATGCCAGCCGACGTGCTGCCGCTGTGGGTGGCGGACATGGACTTTGAGACATCCTCCTACATCGAGGATGCGCTGGTAGAGCGTGCGAAAATGGGCATTTACGGCTACAGCGATGCGCAGACTCCGTATTTTGAGGCCGTTGCGGGATGGATGAAACGCCATCACAACTGGGAGCCGAAAGAAGAATGGCTGATCAAAACGCCAGGCGTTGTATTTGCACTTGCGATGGCAGTCAAAGCTTACACCGTGCCTGGGGATGCCGTGCTGATCCAGTCACCGGTTTACTATCCATTTTCGGAAGTCATTGCGGATAACGGCAGAAGAGTTGTCAGCAGCACGCTGGTGCTCGGCGATGATAACCGCTATCACATGGATGTGGCGGATTTCGAGGAGAAGCTGAAAGCTGAAAACGTGAAGCTTTTTTTCCTCTGCAATCCGCACAACCCGGTCGGAAGAGTCTGGACGAAAGAGGAGCTGACCGCAATCGGAGATCTCTGCATAAAGTATGGCGTGACGGTTGTAAGTGATGAGATCCACGGAGATTTCATCTTCAAAGGCGAGCATCAGGTGTTTGCCGCAATCAAAAAAGAATACGAGGATATCACGATCACCTGCACGGCACCGAGCAAGACGTTCAATCTGGCAAGTATGATGATGTCGAATATCTTTATCGCCAACCCGGAACTCCGTGCAAAATTCCGGAAACAGCTTGACGCAGCCGGAACGAGCCAGCTTGGCGTGATGGGGCTGGTGGCATGCGAGACGGCATATAACAAGGGCGAGGAGTGGTATGAGGCAATGCTTTCCTATGTGAAGGCAAATGCAGAATTTACAAGGCAGTATGTGGAGGAGCAGCTTCCGGGCGTGAAGATGATCGACCTGGAGGGAACATATCTCGTATGGCTCGATTTCCGCAAGACGGGGCTTTCCGTCGATGAACTGGAGGATCTGATGATCAACAAAGCAAAACTCTGGCTGGACAGCGGAAAGATCTTCGGAGACAGCGGACGCGGTTTCCAACGGATCAACATCGCCTGCCCGCGCGCAACCCTGACCGAGGCACTGGAGCGGATTCGGGATGCGATGAAAAGCAGATAAAGCCACACCGATGAGATGCGTAGCATTTTGGAAGTTGGCTCTGAACAGTGACGAAAACATGTTGAAAAGGCGCAGCTTACGGAACATCTTTTTGGGAGATATGATTTTTTTTGTGTCTCCGGTAGAGAAAGAAGAAAGCTGCGCCTCCGCATATCAAAACGAGTACTTTCACCGGAATCTGATATACCGGATACACAGAGGTATAAATGCAATGATATTCTGGCGAAGAAACTTCGCTTTCCTCAGCAGGGCTCGGGCTCCAGGAAAAAGATGCCAGAATTCGAAAATATTTTTTATCAGAAGAAAACTGGCTATAAGGAAGATAAAAATCTGGATTTCCAGGCGTTGTGATTTTCCGTTCCAGCGTCCAGGGTTCTTCCGTGCTGTTCCGAGTCCACAATTCTGCTTTTTCTAATTCAAAAAGATACATCAGTGGATCTGTCTCCAGACGGATAAAGTCTTCTTTCGCAGTTCTTACCTGGGTTATATTTTGAAAATCGAAAACTGTCTGATATAACAAAGAACGATCTGATTTTTCCTGATAGGTGAGTACATTTGCGGCATACAGATCTTGGAAACTTTTTGTCTTTTCAGATCGTTTAAAAAAATAGAAATCGATAGGTTTGGAAGAAGTTTTTCGATACTCGTTTTCTAAACTGGATTCTATTGGCGAAGCATTTTCCGGTACGTTTTCTTTTAAGAAAGAGCACAATACCGTATCGTCATTTTCGAATGCAGTGTCTGCTTTGACTGGAACAGAAAAACAGAATAACAGGGTGAAAAATAAAAATTTGATTTTTTTCATAATGAGTTACCTCTTATTTATGGCTTTATTCAGTTGATGCCGGATTTAAAAGTTTTTTTGAATTAATATATTCAAAATGTTTACCTCCACTTTTTAAGTCATCCACAATGAACTGCATGACGTCATCATCCAGCTTTTCTATTTCCTTTTGTGGCATTCCGGTTTTTAACTAGGTATGCTTTGTTGGATAAAACAACATTATTATCTGCCTTTACATTGCAAATTCCCATATTTAAGGACAGAATACAACAAATAAAAAATGCAAGACATGTTTTTAATTTTTTCATGATGAGTGGTCTCCGTTCATAAGTATTGTTGGATGGGTTTTGTTTTTTATTTATCCTTAGATTAGTGCACTATCTGAAAAGTAAATTCGTTCGTTAATATGGA
>SKEV01000412.1_pt1 | contig 21297 bp, 9 predicted proteins | sample 4819531 | NCBI WGS metagenome assembly SKEV01 (sample SAMN11008800, study PRJNA524170) | human gut metagenome | biome: Human fecal sample; material: Feces; isolation source: fecal sample from pouch patient p9, p28 | host: Homo sapiens | place: Israel: Tel-Aviv | collected 2016-08-01 | reverse complement strand
CGCGTTTGATATTCGCCGGTTTGATTCTGCTGACGCTGTCATTTGTTCATGGCGATAAAATCTTTTCTATTATTAACAATCACAAAGATGCCATTAGTCTGCTGATTTTTTCCGTGGTTGGCGCGCTAACCGTACAGCTCACTTTTTTGCTAACCATTGAAAAATCGAATGCTGCCACGGCAACGGTGCTGCAATTCCTCTCACCGACGATTATCGTCGCCTGGTTCTCACTGGTGCGTAAATCTCGCCCGGGCATTCTGGTTTTCTGCGCTATTTTGACATCGCTGATCGGGACTTTTTTATTGGTGACACACGGTAATCCGACGTCATTATCGATCTCTCCTGCCGCGTTATTCTGGGGCATTGCCTCGGCATTTGCTGCGGCATTCTATACCACCTATCCCTCAACGCTAATTGCCCGCTATGGCACGTTGCCTGTCGTCGGCTGGAGTATGCTGATCGGCGGTCTAATTCTGTTGCCTTTTTATGCCAGACAAGGGACAAACTTTGTCGTTAACGGCAGTTTGATTCTGGCGTTTTTTTATTTGGTGGTCATTGGTACGTCCCTGACATTTAGTCTGTACCTGAAAGGAGCACAATTAATTGGCGGGCCAAAAGCCAGCATTTTGAGCTGTGCAGAGCCATTAAGTAGCGCGCTGCTCTCTTTGCTGTTGCTGGGGATCACATTCACATTACCGGACTGGCTGGGCACACTGCTGATTCTGTCATCGGTGATTTTGATTTCAATGGATTCCCGTCGCCGCGCCAGAAAAATAAATCGTCCGGCGCGGGATGAGTGAGAATTACCAGCCAGGCACCGCGCCACCGTTAAAGATGGTTTCTGCCGCTTTAGCGACTTCGGATGATTGATAAGATTGCAGAAATTCCTTCACGTTTTCTGCATTCTTATTATCTTCCCGTGCTACCAGAATATTCACATACGGCGAATTCTTATCTTCAATAAATACGCTGTCGTGCACCGGAGAAAGCCCGGTCTGCTGAATGTAAGTGGTGCTGATAATCGCCACATCAACTTTGGGATCATCCAGTACGCGCGGGAGCTGCGCCCCCTCGAGTTCCATAATCTGCAAATGACGAGGATTCTCGGTTATATCCAGCGCGGTAGGTAGTAACCCTTTTCCCTCTTTCAGAGTAATTAGCTTCTCTTTTTGCAACAGTAAAAGCGCGCGACCAAGGTTGGTCGGGTCGTTGGGGATCGCCACTGTCGCGCCTTCTTTTATTTGCGCCACGGTTTTGATTTTTTTGGAATAACCCGCCATGGGGAAGACAAACGTATTTCCCACCGCTACCAGTTTATAACCATGCGCCTGATTATCTTGTTCAAGAAAGGGTCGATGCTGGAAGACGTTCGCATCAAGCTCGCCATGATTTGTCGCATCGTTCGGTAGCAACGAACCGCTAAATCCTACCAATTCAACATCGAGGCCATATTTCTCTTTTGCCACCTTTTTAGCGACTTCCGCGACATCTTGTTCTGCGCCATTAATAACGCCCACTTTAATGTGCTTTTCATCGCTGCTGCTCTGGTCGCAACCTGCCAGCAGAATTCCTGCCAGTAATAATGCGGCCCCCGCCCGTAGATGATGTGTTGTCAGTTTCACTTTTTTATCCTTTTTTTAATCGTTAACTGACTATAATGGCAAGATCACTCCGATTTAAAAAACGAAAAGCTATCGAATAGAAGAAAAAGGTATATAAAACTGGCACTTCTTACTGACCACGCAAACACCTTTCGTACAGCATGATGAGAGCGGCAAAAGCAAACTACACTTATGCTTCATTCGATGCACATTTGCAGAAGGTTGCCGCTATGAAGCCAACGATGCTACTCATGATTACCGTATTCCTGACTTTCCCAGCCATTTCTCAGGCCGAATCGCCATTCAGTTCTCTACAGTCGGCAAAAGAAAAGACCACGGTATTGCAAGATTTACGTAAAATTTGCACGCCACAGGCGTCATTATCAGACGAAGCGTGGGAAAAATTAATGTTGTCTGATGAGAGTAACAAACAACATATCCGCGAAGCTATTGTGGCGATGGAGCGTAATAATCAGAATAACTACTGGGAAGCGCTGGGTAAGGTGGAATGCCCGGATATGTGAATTTCGCACACCTCCGCGCTCAGGCCAGCAGCCGCTGACTTAAGCTCGCACATCAGTAAATCACCTGCTTTTTCAAATTCCAATCAAAATTGCACCAGTTCATCAGGATTGTGGATAAATTTCCCTCTACATTGTTTTCATTTCATCACATAGAAAATCTTATCTCATTGAAACAATACTTGTTTTTAATGCAGAAAAGGAAGCCCAACGGATGGGCATAAAAATGAGCGAATTTTGATATCACCCCCCTCTAAAAAATGGTGAAGTCTGAACAAAGAATGTTCGAAAGGAGAGAGTAGAGATGGAAAGCGCAAATCTGGATTTAGAAGAAAATAAAGAAATTGCCAGTAAGTTCGAACGTGCATTAGGTATGGGAGCAACACTTGCAGAGCTGCATGGCATTACTCCGGATACCCTTGAAGGCGTTTATGCTTACGCTTATAACTTTTATGAAAAAGGAAGACTTGACGAAGCTGAGCTCTTTTTTAAATTTCTCTGTATTTATGATTTCCAAAATTATAACTATTTAAAAGGATATGCCGCCGTTTGTCAGTTGAAGAAAGATTATCAAAAGGCATTCGACATGTATCATATCTGTTTAATGCTATCTCCCGATAACGATTTCTCTTTGGTTTATTATATGGGCCAATGCCAGATGGGCTTAAAAAACATTAAAATGGCCACTGAGTTATTTAATACAGTCGTAACCTACAGCCAAAATGAAAAAGTTAAAGAGATGGCTACTGCTTATCTTGAACTCTTGACAGCCAATACCGAAGAGGAAGTTCAAACAGAGTGAGTCGGCAAAATGAACATAAACGGAAAAAACGCTTCTTTTACGCCTGAAGAGTTAATCAGGAAATATCATGAGGAAGCCCCGGTTGATTTAAAAAATAACCATGGCGATAAAATAAATGAGAAGAATAACAATAAACACATTACTTACTTTCCCGTTGATGCCATTTTAGATGGGAATAAACATCTGCCATGAGTTAAATAAAAAAGAATTAATTACACCCGATGATAGCTTAAAAAGGAGGTGAATTATGTCGGCACCGATTACGGGACAAACGATCACGTTTGAACAAATCAGCGAAACATTGCGCACACAGTATAGCGATGCGGAAAAAAGACTGCAGGACAGCAACAAAACGCAAGTTGATCCCATGCGGCTTAATAAAAACCCGAAATCCCTTGATAATGATATTCGCGCTCGTCTTGAAAACAAACCGATGCTTGCTCCGCCTGCAATGCAGGTTTCAGATTCCGACAACGCCACTACAGCAAAGACGAACGATGCCCGCCTGACAATGATTTTGGGTAATCTAACAGGCATTGCCGATCAGGATATTACAACACGTTTGCATAATAACCTTGACAGCACCCTGCTTCGACACGAAATGGCACATAATAAGTTTCGTGAATTAAGTGACGCTTACTCATCGTCATTAGATTCCGCGCAAAAAGCCGACGACATCATGCATCAGGCCAATAATAATTACAATGCGGTCGATAAAAAGGTGCAATCGCTGGAGAAAAAAGTCAACACATTGAATCAAGAGCTCTCGCAACTGCAACCTGGCGATCCGCAATATAATAAAGTAGTGACGCAAAAAAGTGCGGCTGAAAAAACACTCACGCTGTCATTACAAAAAAAATCGTTAGCTGAGAAATCGTTAAATACAGCCATTATGGATGCTGATGCTGCGATCGGCCAAAGTATGGAAATTTTTGACGAAATTCAACAGCAAGAACAGATTAATAACTTCACCACCAATATTTGCCTGACGCAAGAAAACCAGAAAAACAGAAACGCGACAGCCACATTTATCCTTTTGATTACCTCAGTAATGGAAGTTATTGGTGATACCAATTGCGACTCTATTAAAAATCAATCTGAGGTAATGAAAGAGATTAACCATGTCAGGGAAAATAAACTCAATGAAACAGCGCGTAGCTATACTACATGGACAAAAGTTTTAAACATTATTAATGAGGTCGTTACTGTAGTTACATTTGCCGTAAGTGCAGCCTTAATTGTGATTGGTATTGTCGCAGCAGTTCCAAGTGCTGGGGCAAGCTTTGCTGGAGCGCTGGCACTAATTGGAGGAATCGCGGGGGCAGTAGTATTAGGTGTTGATATTATTTGTCAAATCACTCTGGGTACCACGGCTACCGGTTGGATTTTGGGAAAACTAACTGAAGGTCTTGCGGGTATTATTTCTAAATATGACCCCACACTACTCGCAATCTGCGCTCTTCTGGACGCCTTGGGTGTCCAACAAACGACTATTGATTTAGTACAAGATATTTACTCATCTGCAGCCGCTTCTATTGTTATGGTAACATTAATGATTGGTGCAACATTAATTTGTTCAGTAGCAATAAGTGAACTTGTAAAGGCACTCTCAAAAACTGCCGCCGAAGAAATCACAAAAGAAATAACTGACAGTATAAAATCCACCGTGGAATCTATGATCAAGTCAGTATCAAAAAAAATCATGTCAGCATTAAATTTTCTCGGTGACAAAATAAAAGCATCATCACAATTTATAATGATATTTGCAAAAATAACTATTCTTCTTGAAAAAATTGCCTCGGGCGTTTGTACAATAATTACATCGAGCATGAATCAATACGCTGCCAGTAAGTCTGCAGATATCGAAATTCTACAACAAGATATAAGCAATCTATCAAAAACGCGCGAACAAATGCTTACAGTGATGCAAAGGATAGATAAAACCGTCGAACAAGAGGTAGCTCAGATGGTGCGTGTATTACAACACCGAACTGAAGCTTTGAAATTTGCTTCTCATTCTATCGTATAAGAGGATTCAAAAATGACCAATAATATTAGCAATATAAACAATACAGCTCATAATAAGAATCTCGATAAAACAACATTCGATGAACAACCTGCTTATGAAACAAGAGTATCACAAGCTAAAAAAATACTGCAAAGTTTTGCGCCAAATGATATTAAAGTTGATACAAATACTAAATTTATTAGTCTGATAGAGTCTGTCCGTGCTCTCTCTCCTGAATTACAATGTAAGGTACTAGATGGTCTTAATTATGCTAAGAATACACTACATAATATAAATCAAAATTCTGCCATAGCAACAAAATCATCCTGTCAGTCTACCGAGTCAATAGAGAAAACCATAACATTTAATATTCTCGATATGTTAGATAATTTGACGATGAGACAACAGAACATTATGGAGGCCTTTCTAAGAGTCTTTACATCAATGTACAATGCCTCTGCCAAGGCTGATGCTAGCATGAGCATCGTTTTTGAACAGCTTGTCCATCTTCAGAGTAGCGAAACAAAAAATGCTTCTTGGGCAAATTTTGCAGGTGCATTAGCAGGCTCAGCTATTAATGCTACGGGAGCTGTATTTATGGCAGGTGCAGAACTTGCGAAGCCCGCGGGAAAGATAGATGATATCGCAGAAAACCAGGAACAAAATACAGACAAACCAGATAGCCAAACTCGGATAAAATCAAAAGAAGATATGGCAAATGCGAAAGCCAGACTTGCCGAAATAGAAAATCAACAAAAAGATTTATCAAATAACAAGAATATTGAGGATAATGACAAACAAGAGCAATCAAGTAAGTTACAAAAAGAAAAAGAAAGTATCACTAATAAAATTAAAGACAAAGAAAAAATTAATAGTCACAATCTAAGATATGGTATTACCAGTTCTATTTCTCATACCAATAATCTATTTCAGTCTATTGCAAATCTATCTCAATACGGCGGAACAGTGGCAGCAGAACATACTCGTGCAGAAAAAGACTTGGCTGAGCAAGCTAAAAATGTTATGCATTCAGTTATGAGTAGCTATCTGGATCAAATTAATCGTGATGTTCAAGGAAGAGATCAAGCACTCAATTTATTACAGCAAATAATACAAACCATTATTGATACTGATAGTGCAATCGTTCAAGGCATTCGCTCATAAATTATTGCAATAATAGTTAGTTATATTTAAGGAGGAATGGCACATGATTAATAAAGATAATAATCTAAATATAGATATTTTACGTCAGCAGAATACAAACATTCCTCTTAAAGAGGCATCCTCACAAAGTGAGGAGCCTCATCAACTGGAAAACAGCAAAAGCGAGGGTAATTTGTATAACAGCGCCAGTATGGATAATAATATTGGCGCTATGCTCAAGAAAGATGTTGAAAAACTATCAACTTTAGTCAGTGAACGTAGCCCGCGAAATGAAGACTGGAAATGCCAGCATGACATACAACTCAACTTCGTTAAAAACATGCTCAGAAATTTCCCAACTGAGAACCTGTCAGAGAAGGGATCTGCGCTCTTACACGAAAGTTATTCGCTGATAAAAAACGTTCTGCAGCTTACAGAAAATGTTAATACTATTGACGGAAAATTAAAGGATCCCGCTAAAATATTGACCTTGCATAACTCTGTGAGAAAAACCCTGGCTAACGTTGCTGACAACACAACCGGGTCAAGTGCAATGGCATCGACCAAAGGTACCTTAAATCACGCTATCGCTTCTTTAGATAGTTCTGCACCTGAAGTGAGAAGTTCAGCAACCAGCAGTACTTTAACGGCCAGTAGTTCAAACGAATTTAAAAGTGATAAATATATATGCAGTGATATTGCTGATTTGATGAGTGTGCTCGGTAGCGACTACCTCGAAATTTATGCGAATAGCGTTGAGATAATGAGCGCATACTGGCAGGACTTCAGTGAACATATCCAAAGCAATATGGGAAAATGGACTCACTCTAATAAAAAAGGCGATGCGATAGTTTTTGACGTCAATGCATTCCAAAAAGCCTTGATGCATTTTTATTATATCGATAAATATCCTAATGGTGATTTCCACTATCATTACAATCCAGACTATGTTTTATACCCTCCGGCACCTGCGGACAAAATTGGCGTTCCACTGGAAGAAGCAGAAAAATGGTGCGCCGCTTTAGGACTTCCGGTAATTCCACCCGATCCCAAACACCGCACACCTTCTCCGATTGTCGAAGTTGAACCGCAAGGTAGCGGTCTGTATGTTATTATTCCCAACCCTCAGATTATAGACAGTATGAGTCAGTCTTCAGACTCAATGGTGCATAGGGACGATAAAGGGAAGGAAAAAAATATATCTAAAGAATTCACCGGCTACGAAATAAGCACGGCTGAATACCAGGCATGGCTGGCGGGTTATAACAGCCAGGCAGAAAACATGAAAACCGACGTGCAGGTTATCACGACTAAATACAGTACAGCCAACTCCACCTACGATACAATTATCAAATTATTATCTTCAACCATTACTGCGTTGTTTGATTCAGCAAAAGATTATTTACGTTTCTGATTAAGTAACATCCACAATTATCGCCCACTATCTGGTCCCGAAAAATGGGACCAGCGTTTCATATTATTAAGCATCAGCTTTCATTCATTTCTTCATCACAATCTTACAAAATGAGCGTTTTTTGATAGAGCAATTCTGCCAATACTTTATTTTATATTGATCAAATTAATACTATGAATAGAGAAAACGGAAGGAGCGTTCTATGCAACTGCAACATGGAAAAAATAATACACAACAATATATATTTGGCGACTTTGTATTAAAAAACAATGGAATATTATTATTCAAAAACAAAGAATATCATATTCCCCCGAAAGAACTTGGCGTTATTATTCTATTGCTTAATGCTGACGGTGAAATTGTTAGCAAAGAAGAGATTATCGATAAGGTCTGGAGCGCGAGTGTTGCCAGTGATGAATCTCTAACACGATGTATTTATGCATTGCGCAAACTTTTGCATGAGAATAAACAGTGTAAGTATATCGAAACGGTCTATGGTCGTGGATACCGTTTTACTGTACCTATTGTGATTGTGACCGATAATGAACCGGTAAAGTCGACCACTACTCTTGCCGTTTTTCCCTTTCGTACTGAAGGTTCGATCAATGTTCTAAAACTCCATTACGAACTTGTCCAGGGCCTTTCAAAATATGCTTTTTGTGGTTTAGATATTTTACCCGCTTCGGTAACAAATGAGGCCAGTGATTTTTCCACTATCCATCAGTTTATCAATAAAACAGGTCCAGAATATTATATTATGGGTCAGGTCGTTCACTATGGTAAAAACTGGCGTTTATTTATTGAGTTAATTCATGCCAGAACACATAAATTGATTGATCATCAAAGTATTGATTTCAACCCCGATAATCCTCTTTCCGTATTATTATCACAAGTAATTAATATTCTTATTGAAAAAATACCCAATATTAATTTTAAATCTATTAATACACAACAAATGCCATCTCTGGATTCTGCTGTTATGTATATGAATGGCAGAATGGAAATGTATCGTTATACACCAGAGAGTTTGAAACGAGCATTAGTAATATTTAGAGATTGTGTGAGTACGCAACCGCAAAATACCTTGCCCTACTGTTGCCTGGCGGAATGCCATATATCATTAGCCCTCCTTGGACTCAGTGAACAAAAACAAGCAATAACTACGGCAGTAACCTCCATTGAAAAGGCTCTTGAAATTAACCCTTCAAATTCTCAGGCATTGGGTTTACTGGGTTTAATCAGTGGGCTAAAAGATGAACATTCAGTGTCTAATGTGCTATTTAAGCAAGCACATTTACTCAAACCTAATTCGCCAGACGTTTATTATTATCAGTCTCTGCTATGTTTTTTGAACGGTGACCTTGCAAGAGCATTTAATCTAATAGAAAAAAGTATTGCTCTTGAACCCAATAAAATGGGTATAAGCATTCTTAAATTAATTATACTTTATTACACATCCCCCCTCGATAACGCGATATCTTTTGCATTAAATCTTAACAGTCAAAACACCTGTAATAATCCAATTATTACCTCTATTCTGGCTATGTTCATGGCACTGAAAGGACATAATGACAAAGCCAAAAGTTTATTGCTTAAACTTGAGCCTGAACATGGTCTTGATTACACCTGTGTTAACTCGCTTTATACGAAATTTCTGATCTATGGCGCATCTATAAAAAATGACATTATGAAGTTACTGGCAAATATTAACACCAACAAAATCAATGGTGTGATTTTGCCGTTGATTTACACTGTGTATGGTAAAAAAGAATATGAAAAGCGCTGGCAACAATTAATTAAAGACAATGATTTATGGTCAAATGTTTTGCTTCATGACCCCCGTTTGCTCAGTGTAAAAAATGAATTTAATACTATCGGTGTGATGCGTACTTCTGCGTAATAACGAATATAAATTGCCCTGCTGATGCAGGGCAATTTAGTAATTACTTCGTTAATAATACTCTACGCACAAGCCAGAAGACTTTCCTGTCCCAAGCTCTGATATACCAGTTTCAGGATTAAATTTCTCGTGTACTCCCATGAGCTGAGTGCTTGTCCAATAATCCGTACCGCTAAAAGCGTTCCCATAAGTTTTTAAATTACCATATTCGCCCCACAACGTACCTACTTTTCGCGGTACTACCCCACCGCTTGGCCGCTGCGCTAATTCTAAAGATGACGGCATTTGACCATAACTACATGAAGTATTTATGATATCCCAGGTATTACTACTGGTAGCACCTAAACTAGTAAACCATTTTTTAATCTTGAATTTAAATACAACATCATTCCCTTTACCATTCTTGGGTTTCCCAGTAATAGTAACTTCACTTCTTATCAGCACAGATAATGTTACTTCTCCATTACTGTCAACATTAATTCCATAAATCCCAGCCGTCCAATTATAATCCGTATTTTTCATATTATGGGTTAGTAACAGCGTGAATTTTGCACCATCAAACCCTGTTTCTGGAAAACCATCTGTCGCCCTGAATTTTACACCATTAACACTCAGTAACTCGACTTCCACAAAAGGAAGGATGGTATAGGATGGTTGTCCGTATATACGCCAACCTTTAATCTCCATAAATGAAGTTAAATTTTCTCCTTCTTGGTAGGCCATATATGTACGTTCATATATTCCATCACCCACATATCTCCATTTTTCCCCTTCTTTTTTTTCTACATTTTGTAAGTACACTGCATCATCCAGCAAATCCAGACCGTTATCCACCGGATTTCCAAAATCATCAACTAATAAAGCACTGACAGGTAAATCCGCCCCTTCCACTACTAAAACTTCTCGTATACGAAGCTGTGAACCAAGCGGACTCACTTCACCTGGTTTAATAGTGTAATTGTTTGAATAATTGGCATCGCTCCAACCAGCCATCTTCAGTTGCGCATTCAAATTCGCTTCCGCAAAATGCGCCATATACTGTCTTTGATATTGCCCATTGCCGTTGTAAACCCAATTATTGCCCTGGATAGGATCCGCATTCCTGACTTGTACGTTTTCCTCATTAAGCTGAACAACACCATCAGTAATAAAGTTACCCTGGGCATCTTTAAGAACAACGGTCACCGTTATGCTATCCCCAGCGATATATATCGTTTTGTCCGCGACAATCGTTGATTGAGTTTTTGCCGCTGCACCTGGTTGTATCCCGTATAGCGAGGACTTAATCTCCGTTGCCCATGTTTTTAATTTCAGACTGGCAACCAGATTTTCGTCGGCAACCCATGCTGTCCAGACAATGGTATATTCACCATTATTCTGCTCGACCCACCGCATAGAATCGGGAGTTGCGCCGCCTACCGCGAAACTATCAATATAAGACTCGATGACTTCTGATGTCAGCCCTAAAGCAGGGTTACCAAACTCATCCCGCAACGTTATTGTGACGGTTAATGGCTCCCCGGCGATATATGCCGATTTATCTGTCCTGATAGCAGAATTTGCCTGCACCGGAGCACCGCTGTGGATGGAATAACTCTCTGATTGTTTACTGCTGCCCCATTCAGACAACTTCAGCGTCGCGTGGTGAGAGTCTCCCGCCATTTGCGCCGACCATGTAGCAGTATAAACACCGGCGTTTTCAGACCATCCTCCTGAACGTACGGCTCCTTCCACTATTACGTTATCACCAGACAGTAAGGACTCGCCCCCTTCAACCAGGTTACCGTGCGCGTCTTTCAGCGTCACGGCGACGGTTATAGTGTCGCCAGCGGTGTAGGCGTTTTTATCCGTAGCGATAGTTGATGTGGCTTGCGCCGGAGAACCGGACTGGATGTCATAGCGATCTGACGTTACGCCATCACTCCACGTCTGCAATTGCAGGTTGGCGTGCTGATTGGTACTGGCAATCGTCGCCATTCGGGTTGTGGTATACACGCCACCTGATTCAACCCAGCTTCCCATTTCTGACGGGTCAGTGCCAGCCACCGTCAGCACACCATCAGCGGCTAACTGTGAAGCTGCACCGGTTACCAGATTATCGAACGCATCCCGGAGCGTTACCGTGATGGTGATTGTCTCTCCAACCGTATAGTTCGACTTATTTGTTTCAACGATTGAAGTGAGTTGCGATGCATCACCAGGTACAAAGGTGACGTTCTGGCTCTGGCTGCTGTTGTTGATGCTGGCGGTGACTGTACTGGTGCCCGCCGTCTGGCTGGTGACACTGATCTCCACCGTGCCATCCGGCTTTGTGGTCATCGTCGGAGCAACCGTTGCGCTGTTGCCCGCCAACACGCTGACCGTCTGCCCGGCAAGCGCATTACCGAACGCATCGGTGACTCTCGCCCGCAGCATATTCGCCATTGCACCGTCTGCCACTGAGTCGTCCTTAATGACCACCAGGTCCGCGATCTTCGCTGTCCTGACATCGGCGATAAACGTCACGTTCCGGCTCTGACTGCTGCTGTTGATGCTGGCAGTGACTGCACTGATTCCCGCCGTCTGGCTGGTTACAGATATCTCCACCGTGCCGTCCGGCTTGGTGGTCACCGTCGGAGTGACCGTTGCGCTGTTGCCTGCCAACACGCTGACCGTCTGTCCGGCAAGCGTATTACCGTTAGCATCGGTGACCTTCACCTGCAGCGTATTCGCCGTCGAACCGTCTGCCTCTGAACCATCCTTAATGACCACCAGATCAGCGATCTTCGCCGTGCTGACATCGGCGATAAATGTCACGTTCCGGCTCAGACTGCTGTTGTTGATGCTGGCTGTGACCGCACTGATCCCCGCCGTCTGGCTGGTAACAGAGATCTCCACTGTACCGTCCGGCTGCGTGGTGACCGTCGGGGCGACCGTTGCGCCGTTGTCCGCCAACACGCTGACCGTCTGCCCGGCAAGCGCATTACCGAATGCATCGGTCACCCTCGCCCGCAGCGTGTTCGCCGTCGCACCGTCCGCCTCTGAACCGTCCTTAATAACCACCAGATCCGCGATCTGCGCCGTCCTGACATCGGCGACAAACGTCACGTTCCGGCTCTGGCTGCTGCTGTTGATGCTGGCAGTGACTGCACTGACTCCCGCCGTCTGGCTGGTGACTGAGATCTCCACCGTACCGTCCGGCTCTGTGATGACCGTCGGGGCAGTCGTTGCGCCGTTGTCCGCCAACACGCTGACCGTCTGCCCGGCTAGCGTGTTCCCGAACGCATCGGTCACCCTCACCCGCAGCGTGTTCGCCGTCGAACCGTCCGCCTCTGAACCATCCTTAATAACCACCAGATCAGCGATCTTCGCCGTGCTGACATCGGCGATAAATGTCACGTTCTGACTCTGACTACTGCTGTTGATGGTTGCAGTGACTGCACTGACTCCCGCCGTCTGGCTGGTGACACTGATTTCCACCGTGCCGTCCGGCTCGGTGATCACCGTTGGGGCAGTCGTTACGCCGTTGTCCGCCAACACGCTGACCGTCTGGCCGCCAAGCGCATTACCGAACGCATCCGTCACCCTCACCCGCAGCATGTTCGCCGTCGAACCGTCTGCCACTGAGCCGTCCTTAATGACCACCAGATCAGCGATCTGCGCCGTCCTGATATCGGCGATAAACGTCACGTTCTGACTCTGACTACTGCTGTTGATGGTTGCAGTGACAGTACTGGTTCCGGCGGTCTGGCTGGTGACTGAGATCTCCACCGTCCCGTCCGGCTCTGTGATTACCGTCGGGGCAGTCGTTGCGCTGTTGTCCGCCAACACGCTGACCGTCTGCCCGGCAAGCGTATTACCGTTAGCATCGGTAACCTTCACTTGCAGCGTGTTCGCCATTGCGCCGTCAGCCACTGAGTTATCCCGGGTGACCACCAGATCCGCGATCTTCGCCGTCCTGACATCGGCGATAAACATCACGTTCTGGCTCGCGGTGCTGTTGTTGATGGTTGCAGTGACTGCACTGACTCCCGCCGTCTGGCTGGTGACACTGATTTCCACCGTGCCGTCCGGCCCTGTGATGACCGTCGGAGACACCGTTGCGCCGTTGCCTGCCGTCACGCTGACCGTCTGCCCGGCAAGTGCATTCCCGAACGCATCGGTCACCCTCGCCCGCAGCGTGTTCGCCGTCGAACCATCTGCCACGGCGTAATCCTGCGTCACTTCCAGCACCGCGATCTGCGCCGTCCTGACATCCGCGACAAACGTCACGTTCCGGCTCAGGCTGCTGCTGTTGATGCTGGCAGTGACAGTACTGGCTCCCGCCGTCTGACTGGTGACACTGATCTCCACCGTGCCGTCCGGCCCTGTGATGACCGTCGGAGACACCGTTGCGCCGTTGCCTCCCAACACGCTGACCGTCTGCCCGGCAAGCGCATTACCGAACGCATCGGTCACCCTCGCCCGCAGCGTGTTCGCCGTCGAACCATCTGCCACGGCGTAATCCTGCGTCACTTCCAGCACCGCGATCTGCGCCGTCCTGACATCCGCAATAAACGTCACGTCCCGGCTCAGGCTGCTGCTGTTGATACTGGCGGTGACTGTACTGGTTCCTGCCGTCTGGCTGGTGACACTGAACTCCACCGTACCGTCCGACTGCGTGGTGACCGTCGGAGTGACCGTTGCGCTGTTGCCTGCCATCACGCTGACCGCCTGCCCGGCAAGTGCATTGCCGAACGCATCGGTCACCCTCGCCCGCAGCGTGTTCGCCGTCGAACCGTCCGCCTCTGAACCATCCTTAATGACCACCAGATCCGCGATCTTCGCCGTCCTGACATCGGCGATAAATGTCACGTTCTGACTCTGAGTACTGCTGTTGATGGTTGCAGTGACTGCACTGACTCCCGCCGTCTGGCTGGTAACAGAGATCTCCACCGTACCGTCCGGCTGCGTGGTGACCGTCGGGGCGACCGTTGCGCCGTTGTCCGCCAACACGCTGACCGTCTGCCCGGCAAGCGCATTACCGAACGCATCGGTGACCCTCACCTGCAGCGTGTTCGCCGTCGAACCGTCCGCCTCTGAACCATCCTTAATGACCACCAGATCAGCGATCTTCGCCGTCCTGACATCGGCAACAAACGTCACGTCCCGGCTCAGGCTGCTGTTGTTGATGGATGCAGTGACAATACTGATCCCCGCCGTCTGGCTGGTGACACTGATCTCCACCGTACCGTCCGGCCCTGTGATGACAGTCGAAGCGACCATTGCACTGTTGTCTGCCGTCACGCTGACCGTCTGTCCGCCAAGCGTATTACCGAATGCATCCGTGACCCTCATCCGCAGCGTGTTCGCCATTGCGCCGTCAGCCACTGAGTTATCCTGGATAACGACCAGATCCGCTATTTTTGCCGTGCTGACATCGGCGACAAACGTCACGTTCCGGCTCAGGCTGCTGCTGTTGATGCTGGCAGTGACTGTACTGGTGCCTGCCGTCTGACTGGTGACACTGATCTCCACCGTGCCATCCGGCTTTGTGGTCACCGTCGAAGCAACCGTTGCGCTGTTGCCTGCCAACACGCTGACCGCCTGTCCGGCAAGCGTATTACCGTTAGCATCGGTGACCTTCACCTGCAGCGTATTCGCCGTCGAACCGTCTGCCACCGCGTTATCCCGGATGACCTCCAGTTCAGCGATCTTCGCCGTCCTGACATCGGCGATAAATGTCACGTCCCGGCTCTGACTGCTGCTGTTGATGCTGGCTGTGACTGCACTGATTCCCGCCGTCTGACTGGTGACACTGATTTCCACCGTGCCGTCCGGCTCGGTGATCACCGTCGGGGCAACCGTTGCGCCGTTGCCTGCCATCACGCTGACCGTCTGTCCGGCAAGTGCATTACCGAATGCATCGGTTACCCTCGCCCGCAGCGTGTTCGCCGTCGAACCGTCTGCCTCTGAACCATCCTTAATGACCACCAGATCAGCGATCTTCGCCGTGCTGACATCGGCGACAAACGTCACGTTCTGGCTCAGGCTGCTGTTGTTAATGCTGGCGGTGACTGTACTGGCTCCGGCGGTCTGACTGGTGACACTGATCTCCACCGTGCCGTCCGGCTGCGTGGTGACCGTCGGAGCAGTCGTGGCACCGTTGCCTGCCATCACGCTGACCGTCTGTCCGGCAAGTGCATTCCCGAACGCATCGGTCACCTTCACCTGCAGCGTGTTCGCCGTCGAACCGTCTGCCTCTGAACCATCCTTAATGACCACCAGATCCGCGATCTTCGCCGTCCTGACATCGGCGATAAATGTCACGTTCTGACTCTGACTACTGCTGTTGATGGTTGCAGTGACTGCACTGACTCCCGCCGTCTGGCTGGTGACACTGATTTCCACCGTGCCGTCCGGCTCGGTGATCACCGTCGGGGCAACCGTTGCGCCGTTGTCCGCCATCACGCTGACCGTCTGTCCATTCAGCGCATTCCCGAACGCATCGGTGACCTTCACCCGCAGCGTGTTCGCCATTGCGCCGTCAGCCACTGAGTTATCCCGGGTAACCTCCAGACTCGCTATCTGCGCCGTCCTGACATCCGCGACAAACGTTACGTTCCGGATCAGGCTGCTGCTGTTAATGCTGGCAGTGACAGTACTGACTCCCGCCGTCTGGCTGGTGACACTGATTTCCACCGTGCCGTCCGGCTGCGTGGTGACCGTCGGAGCAGTCGTGGCACCGTTGTCTGCCAACACGCTGACCGTCTGCCCATTCAGCGTATTCCCGAACGCATCTGTGACCCTCACCCGCAGCGTGTTCGCCATTGCACCGTCTGCCACTGAGTTATCCCGGGTGACTACCAGATCAGCGATCTTCGCCGTCCTGACATCGGCGACAAACGTCACGTTCCGGCTCAGGCTGCTGTTGTTGATACTGGCGGTGATCGCACTGGTTCCGGCGGTCTGGCTGGTGACTGAGATCTCCACCGTGCCGTCCGGCCCTGTGATGACCACCGGAGCAACCGTTGCGCCGTTGTCCGCCGTCACGCTAACCGTCTGGCCGGCAAGTACATTCCCGAACGCATCGGTGACCCTCGCCCGCAGCATATTCGCCATTACACCATCTGCCACTGAGTCGTCCTTAATGACCACCAGATCAGCGATCTTCGCCGTCCTGACATCCGCAATAAACGTCACGTTCCGGCTCAGGCTGCTGTTGTTGATGCTGGCAGTGCCTGTACTGGTTCCGGCTGTCTGGCTGGTGATACTGATCTCCACCGTGCCGTCCGGCTCTGTAGTGACCGTCGGAGACACCGTTGCGCTGTTGTCTGCCATCACGCTGACCGTCTGCCCGGCAAGCGTATTCCCGAACGCATCTGTGACCCTCACCCGCAGCGTGTTCGCCATTGCACCGTCTGCCACTGAGTTATCCCGGGTGACTACCAGATCAGCGATCTTCGCCGTCCTGACATCGGCGACAAACGTCACGTTCCGGCTCTGGCTGCTGTTGTTGACGCTGGCGGTGACCACACTGGTTCCGGCGGTCTGGCTGGTGACTGAGATCTCCACCGTGCCGTCCGGCTCTGTAATCACCGTCGGAGCGACCGTTGCACCGTTGTCCGCCAACACGCTGACCGTCTGCCCGGCAAGCGTATTACCGAACGCATCGGTGACCTTCACCCGCAGCGTGTTCGCCGTCGAACCGTCCGCCTCTGAACCATCCTTAATGACCACCAGCTCCGCGACCTGCGCCGTGCTAACATCAGCAACAAAGTTCACCGTTTTACTATCGCTGCTTTGATTGATCTTAGCCTCAACAGTGCTGGCATCCGCTACGGTACTGCTCAGATCAACCTCTGCCATGCCATGCGCATCCGTCCTGATACCTGCGCTCTGCCCTGCATTGGCAAATACAGCCGCCCCCTTCGTCACCGTAAAGGTGACGGTCTGCTCCGGCAGCACATTGCCAAACTGATCTTCCACCCGGACATTCACTGTATGTCGATCGCTGCCATTCGCCAGCACATCCGGGTTACCCGTTGTCACTTGCATCGCGACAATTTGTGCGCTGGCGGCATCGCCACTAATACTGTAATCATTTGAAGTCAGAGCGTTCGCCCAGCCGGACATCTGTAGCTGTGCTTTTAAACCGGTGCCAGGGAGTAAGGCGGTATACGTTGCGGTATAAATTCCTTTTTGATCTTCATTCCAGGCGATGCTTTCCGCTTTTGTATTTGGCAGCTGGATAGCCAGGTTGATAGCGTCTCGTTGCCCCCCGACCAGGTTTTCATAGCTATCCTTGAGTGTTACCGTAACTTTTATCGCGCCGCCCGCGGTGTAGGTCGTTTTGTCGGTAACGATGGAGGAATAAGCCAACACAGCTCCGCTTTCGCGGATGGCATACGCATCGGATTGCTGCGCGCTACTCCATGTCGATAGTTTCAGCGTGGCGTAATGGCGATCGCCAGCAATCTTCGCGGTTCGGGTGGTGGTGTAAACGCCATCAGACTCTTCGCTCCAGTTACCCGTTTCATTTTTATCTGTACCGCTCACCTCGACCACACCGCTACCCGCCAGCAGCGAAGCCATCCCTTTCACCAGGTTTTTCTGCTCATCCATAAGGGTAACTGACACTTTTATCTTGCCACCCGCGGTGTATGACACATCGTCTGTCTTGATGGTGGAGGTCAGCTGAGAGATATCGCCAGTAATAAAGCTCACTTCCACAGACTGACTACTGCCATTGGTCTCGGCCTTGATAAGACTGTTTACCGCCTGGTCACTGGCAAGGTTAACGCTGGCAATCCCGTCTTTATCTGTCGTCACAATACCGCCATTTGGATCGGCAAAAACCGCCGCACCATTCACGACCGTGAAGGTAACATTTTGTCCCTGCAGTAAATTTTGATGCACATCCCTGACCGTCACAGCGACGGTATTGTGATCGCGTCTGGCAACTGCGTTATTCGCGGTGATCTGCATCGCAGCGATTTTGGCGGTATCTTTATCACCCGCAATACTGAACGCATCCGAATGTTTGGTTTGCCAGCCGGGCATCGTCAGCTGGGCCGTTAATTTGTCGCCAATGAGATGGGCCGTATAGCTTGCTTTGTAAATTCCCTCACTTTCTTCCGTCCAGGCACTAACGGCATCAGCCTTCGTGTTGTCAACTTTAACGGTTTGTTTGAGAAGTTCTTTTCGTCCGGTAACCCCGTTGCCGTTATCATCTCTCAGGGTCACTTTAACGACTATCGGCTTACCCGCGACGTAATTATCCTGGTCTGTCTCAATCGTGGAGTCAGCGCGGGATGCTGTATTCGCCACGATAGCAATCAGTGCTGGCGTCTTAGCGATATCATCGCCGTTAAATTGCGGCATCAGCGATAACGCGCCAGACGTCTTCCCGGCGGTAACTATTTGGGTATAGGTTCCGTTACCGTTGTCTTTCCATTCGCTTAAGGCGAAATCCTGCAAACCTTTCACCTGTGTTTTTAACGTCATACCTGGGATTGGCTTGCCGCTGGAATCTCGCGCGGTATAGGTCAGCGTTGAGGTTGATTTTCCATCAGCAAGCAGGATTTGCAGATCGACAGAAAGCGTTGAACCGGCGAGGCTTAATGTGGGTTTTTCCACGACCACCATACTTTCTTCACGCCGGGAGAAATTTCCTTTCGAATCTTCCGCTGTAACCGCTATCGGGTAAGTGTTGTCGGTTTCAGGCATTGCCGTGAATCGGTAGGGAGGAATAGTGACCTGAATATCCTTGCCGGAAACAGCTACTTTTCCGCCCGCTGATTGCAGGGAGGCGGCTTCAATGTCATAACCTTTCAGCGCATATTTGGTTTGTAAGGAAGAAACCAGCGATTTAACCTCACCCGGCTTGCCTTTCAACGGATCGGTCAGCGTCAGCCGCACCAGCTCTTTCTTGCGATATTCGAGGACAATATTGTTATTACGATCGACCAGGTCATAGCGACTGCCCACAAGGCTACGTCGTGCTGCAACTTCAGCCGGATCGAGCTGTTTTTGCAGTGAATGGCCGGGTTGCAACGTCAACTCCATACCAATTCGGGTGTCGTTTTCTCCCTGTTTGCCCTGCCGTTGCTCGGCACTAAAGGAGATCAGAGGAACAGGGGTATAACTCAAACCTGCGGTAATCGCGTGAGGATCATTTTGACGCTCGTCTTTACCAAACAGCGCCACTTCATCGCCATAATATTGTTCATAGACCACCTTGCCGCCCAGCTGCGGCCAGGCCGGTAACCAGCCTTCGGCGCGAAGATCCCAACCGTTCGCCGGACGTGCTTCATAGTCATTGTCGAGTTCCGGTGCACTACGCCAGTTACTCAGGCGCAGATAACCGTTGCCGCTCAGTTTCAGGTAATCGCGCCAGTATTCAACGCCCATCCCGGTTCGGGTGTGATAGCGGGTCAGGTCATGATCGATAAACATATTGACGCCAGACATCCAGCTCGATGTGAAATAACGCCAGCCGATACCGTGGTTGGTTTGAGTGCGATTATCCGTACGGTGAAGTGTGTGCTGGCTGAAGACCAGGTTATCCGGCGTTTCGTACCAGGGATGGAGAAATTCAAATGACGAGCTTTTAAGGCTGAAATCTTCATCCACACCAAGAGATACCCGGGCAGTTCCCCAACGACTGAGCCAGTCCGTTGCCTGCGCAGATGCAGAAGAAGCCACCCAGCCACGCGCCATACTCGCCGCCTGTTCGCTGTCCATATCGCGAGCTAAAAGTGTTCCGCTTTGCTGCGCCATTTCCGCGACCTGCATTTGCGGATCTTTGCCGTCGCGCTCCATCTGCATTGCTTTCAGGTTGCGCGCTTCGGGGCTATTACTGTTAATGAGGGGCACATCTATTTCATCGCCCTGACGCACATTGTCAAAGCCCCGCGCAAAGGTACGGAACTGATTCAGGCGACGTAATTCATCAACGGTGATACCAAAGCGTGCCGCGACCGTTGGTGGCGATTCCAACGCACCCAGGGTATATGGAATAGTTTTAACGTTCGGCAGGATCAGTGACGCGGCAGTATCCGAGTGCGCAGGATTAATATGCGTAGGGGCAGCAGCCATAACAGGGAAAATAGTTTGTGTTATCAGGCAAATACCTGCGGTCAGACGACGTAAACGATCCCCCAATCCACATATGGTGTTATCGCCCCGACGATCGCCATTCCCATGCGCTTTCCCTGCCATTTGTCATCCCTGTCGCTATGCGTTCAGATTAAATGACCTTTCTTTAACATGAGAGAAAATGATGATTCATGATTAGCAAATGATGAATACAGGCGGAATAATGGAAATAACAACAAGATAAGAACAATACCTGATCAATGGTTATCAGGGGAAGAACAGGAGAGCTTCCCGCCAGAGCAGTAACCCCTCCTGTAAATACGTTACTTCATTTTCACCTTTGCGGTGACCAATAACGCCGTCAGCAACATCAATGTGCCGGACAACATCAACGGCGAAGTCAGACCAATATTATCCAGCGCATAACCGCCGATTGCCGCGCCACAGGTATTAGCAAGCTGAATAACCGCCACCTGAATTGACCCGGCTTTTTCTGCCTGATCGGCCAGTGAGCGGGTGATCCACGTTGACCAGCCGACCGGAACCAATGCAAAAGTTAGCCCCCAGATAATTGCCACGCCGGTAGCAACGATTTTATCGCTTCCCCACAACGTCAGCACCAACGCACTCACAGCCAGTATTAACGGCGCGCCTGCTAAGGCCAGTTTTACCGAACGTTTAAGAATGAACGACGAAAGCGACGTACCAATAAAGCTGGCAATGCCAAAACTCAACAGCACCAGCGTTAAGCCATCCACGCCGAATCCCGCCAGGTTCATATACACCGGGCGAATATACGTGAAGAAAGCAAACTGCCCGGCGAAAGACATGAAGATGGCGATCATCCCTG